>Ga0302326_10000233_pt1 | contig 163133 bp, 160 predicted proteins | sample Palsa_T0_3_FD_202264 | JGI IMG/M metagenome (GOLD analysis project Ga0302326, IMG submission 202264) | Peat permafrost microbial communities from Stordalen Mire near Abisko, Sweden - Palsa_T0_3 | ecosystem: Environmental > Terrestrial > Soil > Palsa > Peat permafrost | place: Sweden: Abisko... | reverse complement strand
GGCGGTAAAGCTCCGTCGCTGCTTGACGGAGCGGACTTCGGGGTCGGATGCCACGGGCAATTTCCTTACCCGCCCTCATGAGTTTTACTTCTACGACCTGGCATCACCCATTATAGACACGGAGGGCACGACGACTTTTCAGCTTATTGGTCACGCGAACGCGAAAACTTCGAGCGCAAGGTCAACCACAGTCGCGCGAATACGAAGTTCTCATTCGAGGAGACCCCAAAAACGGTGCGATTCACAGCCTCTGGCAGGAAGTAGACTTCAACCTAAACTTCGGAATGTTCTCAACGGGGAAGTAATGCGCACGTAGTAAAGGTTAGCACGGCGTAGCTACGGCGTAGCGACTGAGCAAACGCGCTGCATACGAGGCTGATTTCATGCCATCTTCTCTTCGCTGTTCCGTGCGTACGTTGATCGTAGCGACGGCGCTCATGCTCGCCCTCACTTCATGTAGTAGCAGTTCAGGCCAACCCGTGGCACCTCTGGGTGCCCCTTCGTCGACGCCGTTCCCCCACGGTGACTCCAACTGCTCCAAGCGTTTCGCCGACGCCCACGGCGATGGCGGCAACTGCCTGTACGACAACGACGACCACGCTGTGTAACACCGGTTCGTTCACGCCGGGCCCGACCGTCGGCACCTACCCTCCGGCTTCCGCCGGCCACCTTTATCTCTGGGTCGAGGATGCAGCCCCTCCGAACGATAATTCGTTTTCGTTCGGTGTCCTCGAATTTCCCGAGCCGCTCGCAAGTGGTACCCCCGCGTACGAGACCAATGTGACCGACGGAGGAGGCTTCTACGGATCCCTCGCAGTCGACGTCTCCGGACGTCTCTTTGAAGGCGTGTCGCCAACGTCGGTCTACGCGTTGCCGCTAACGTCGTCGAGCGCGCCGCTGTTCTCGATCGCCGGATCGTTCGCGCCGGCCGGCTTCGACAGTTCCGGCGATCTTATTTCGACGTCGCTAGGCCCGGGTCTCTGGGTTGCGGATGCATAGCGTTTTTCACGCCGCCGATTTCCGCTAGACCCGTACCCGCCCACGAATATCCGCTCACGTCCTACGCCGTCGTTGCCATTTCCGGTGTGACGCTCTTTGTGGCGGGTGGCGTCGCGGGCGACTCGGAGGCGGTTCTTAATCCGCCGTACACCGCCACGACTTCGAACACGACGCTCTCCGGCTTTTCGCCGCAATATGACGTTACCGCGCAAGCCGTGGAGCCGTCGGGTTCACTGGTCGTGGGGGTAGGGTATGCGAGTGACGGAGGTATGCTGCTGACGTATCCACTTCCTTTGAGCGGCTCGACGGCAACGCCCAGCGTTACGCTTTCGCTTCCCGGGGTGCCGACGGGCTTCACATTCGATCAGAGCGGCCGGCTCGTAGTTTCCGTGGAAAACTGCCTCGGTTGCACGACGGAGAAGACTCCGTGCTCGTCTACGCGCTCCCATTGACTTCTTCGAGCATGCCTGCCGTTACGTATAGTTTGCCTTCGACCTACACTTTTCTCGGGAACATCGTCGCCGGGCCATGATTATCATACGTTTTATAAGAAGTGATTCGCGCTTCATAAGAACGCGATCACAAATTCGACGCAGGGCGCATTTCCCGTCAAGATCACGCTCGCAACGCAGGCATTTTTTAGCGACCTCAGTTCTGCGCTTCGCCCTTGGCTCTAGGCCCGAGCGGAAGTGCGGCCGGCGTGGGCCCGGGCGGCGAGCCCGGCCGTGGTTTGGGCGCCGGTGCGGTTGATTTCTTCCGCTTGTTCACGACGACGGTCGTCGTCGAGACGTCGACCGTTAACGTTTTGCTCTGCGAGTTCGAGTCGCTGTAGGTGAACGTGCAGTGCCCGGCACCTTCTGCCGTCACCACTACGGTCAGACTCGGCCCGGACCCGGTGGTGGGGCTGATCGTCGCAATGTTGCCCGAAGTGTTCCCGCTGCCCTCAGAGCATGAACTCGAAGAGAGCGTGAACGTCCCGCTATAGCCGATTTCGGAGACGACCGCAGTTTGCGTCGGATTCGGGCTCGGCACGGCAGTGAACGATAGCTCCGACGGCTGGATATTGAGCACCCCGGGCGGCGCCGTGGTCGGAAGCGGCGTTACAGTCGGCACAGGGCTGATCGTCGGCGGGGGGCTAATGGTCGGCACGGTAATGGGGCTTGCTGTCGGTGCCGGCGTCTGGCCAACGGGCGTTTTCGTCGGTACGGGGCTTGGGGTTCCCCTTGGGGCAGGCGTCTGACCGACGGGCGTTATCGTCGGAATCGGCGACGCCGTTGGGGGCGGCGTCTGACCGGCCGGAGATGTGGTTCCGGTTGGAACCGGCGAAGGCGAACCCGTATGGATCGCCGTCGGCATCACCGTGGGCACAGACGTCGGCGTCGGAAGGGTGATCGGCGTCGGGGTGCCGGGCGAACTGCCGCCGCCTTTGCCTGCGAGGAGTGCGATGAGCGCCGCAAGGCCGACCCCGGCGCCGATGTAGGGAACGGCATTGCTCGCAGGCGTGGTAACGGGCGCATAGATCGTGCCGTCCGCGAGATTCTCACGAACGATCGAACAGGTGAAGCTCGTCGCTCCGGCCGGAAAACTCATCGCGCTATACGGAGGCGAAATGTCGACTTTTCCGAGCGGCGTATTGGCCGCATTAAAAAACGCGTAGCGCACGACCGACGAGGTTACGGCACTCGGCGCATTCGGGGCGAACGTGATGTCGGGCGTCAGCGCCGTCCCATCGATGCTTGCGAGGCACGCCTGCAGTTTAACCGGAGCGCCGGGTTGATTTGCGATGGTTCCCGTCACCGTCGTTGCGGCCTGGGTGGACGGCGATACGAGCATTGCAGCAAGAGCGAACGACACCGCGAATGCCTGCGGGCGGCGAAAACTTCTCAAGTGGCGGAACTCCAATCGACATCCGGCGGAACGCATAACTCAGTCGCCGAGATAATGAAACCCGGCGCGGGTTTTAACGCGAAGCAAGAAGCGATGTGGTTAATGGGTCGAAAAACGATCGAGGATTCCGCGACAGAGAAATCGCGCGACGTTCTTGTTATCGCCCTCGAGCGAGTTACCTTCCGGATGCTGGCTGCGACGCGGTCCGTTATCACAAGGTTAAGTCGGCAACGCGGAGTACTGCGGCGAGAATCAACTTCTCGAGGAGCCGACATGGGCCGCCGCGTTACCAACGCCTTCGCCGGCATTTCGATCGGGAGCATTCTCACGAAGCAAGCGGCGGCCGCTCCGAGCGCGAGTCCGACGGCCGCCCCCACGGCATCGCCCACCGTCATTACGCTTGCGCCGGCAGCGGCGACGCAGTAATGGAGACGATCGAGGCCTATCTCGCGGCGCTTTCCTCTAAGGACCCGACGCCCGGCGGCGGCAGCGCCGCAACGCTTGTCGGCGCGATGGCGGCTGCGCTCGTCGCTATGGTCGCGCGCATCACTGCGCAGAATCCCGTCCATGCCGGCCGCGCCGATGAGGCCTCGAACGTCGCGAGTGAGGCTGACGCCCTGCGTGAAGCGCTGTTGGCCGCACGCGTCGCCGATGAAGCTGCGTACGGCCGCGTCGTTGCCGCGATGGCGCTCTCAAGAGATTCGGCCGCCGAAAAAGCAGTTCGTCGCGACGCGGTCCAGCTCGCGCTTGCCGGCGCGGCAGCCGCGCCGCTGCGCGCTGCCGAGTTGGCGCTCGATACGCTGCGAGTCGCAACCCGCGCAGAGGCACTCGGCAATACCCATCTCCAGAGCGATGTCGATTGTGCGTTTGTCTTCGCAAACGCTTCCTTAGCCGCAAGCGCCTTCAACGTCCGCATCAACCACGCATACCTTAAAGACGACGCCCTCATCGAGTCACAAGAATCAGCCCTGGGCGCGATCGAACGGCTCGCGGCAGTGATAACGGCGAAGTGGAGCCGGCCCGGCGCACCGCCATGATCATAGAGTGTTACCGATTTCGCACCCGGCGCGATTTGCGCGGCGGGCGCATAGCTCGCCGCTCTCGCCGAAAGCCGGCTTGCGCCCGGTTCGAGTAGCGCAGGCGGTTCGGCACGACGCGCCACGTGCGACGGATGAGCCTGCCGAGAAAACGGAGCGCGCGCTCGTCACGCTCGCTCCACACGATCTTTAGCGCATCTCTCGCCGTAGGCGGTAACGTGCCGATCGTAATCCAACGATAGATGTACGCGATCGGCGGACGAACGTTGCGCCAGAGCCGATCCGGCAACCACGGCGCGAACGGCGGTTTCGGCAGATCGTCAAAAATCGCCAAGATGGTACGGGCGGCAGGTGTATCCTGGAGTTTCTCGCCTAACGTGCCTTCCCAGAAGCGCTTGAACTCCTCCCAGTTCTGCGGCACGGGACGCATCGTCATACCATAGCGCTGCCACCATGTGATGTGTTCGGCGAAAAGTTGCTCTTTCTGCTCATCCGTCAGCGGGTCGACGAAGTAGTCGGCACTACAATACATCATTTCGAGAAACGTCGCGTGCGCCCAGTAATACGTCCATGGGTGCAAGGCATGGTACGGTGCGCCTGCAGCGTCGACGCCGCGAATGTTCTTGTGATAGTCGCGCACGCTCGTTGCGGTCGTATCGGCGGCGTCCCCGTCGTAGATGACTCCGGCAATTTGCGGCCCCGAGCGGAACAGACGATCGAACGGCTCCGACGCAAAGGTCGAGTGCTGCTCGACCCCACGCGCCAGTTCCGGATACATGTTTTGCAGAATGGCGGCTCGGGGCGCGATCAGCAGCATAATTCGATCGCCGAATCGTTCCCACGTCAGCGAGCCCATGCCGAGCGGCAGCGGGTCGGTCACGGATTGTATGTCGCTCATGTTCGCACGATCATCGGCACGATCGTCCGGCGTGCCAGTTCGCGGAGAGCACCTTCGTCGCCGAGCGGGAGGGCCGACGACGGGGTGAGCAGCAGCGACAGGATGACGCGCGCGATGAGCTCGGCGACGTGCTCGGGCGCGCCGAGCAGCGCGAATTCATTTCCGCGTCCGCGCGCAAGTTCGATCTGCTTCGCGAGGAATTGACGGCCGACGGTGATCAGCGGCCCCGCCTCGGTCGTGAGCAACGGCAGCAGAATGTCGGGATCGCTTGCGAGAAGCCGCCGCGCCAGCTTGTGGCCCGACAGATCGCGAACGACGACGAGAAAGCCTTCGACGATTCTCTCGTGCAGATCTTCGCAAGCGCCAATGGCGGTCTCGACCTTGGCGAACACGAGGCGCACCTCGCGCAGTATCAGCGCGGAGATCACATCCTCGCGACGCGCAAAGCGACGATAGAGCGTCATCCGGCCGACTCGAGCAACCTTCGCAATGTCGTCGAGCGCGGTGCGACGGATTCCATACTTCGAGAACTGAGCATAGGCTGCATCGAGGATACGCTCCGCATAACGGTCCCGCGCGTCCGAGGAACCGGTATCGAGCGCGCTCTCAAAGAGCCGGCGAGCTTCCGCGAGGTTCGTAAGCGTCATGCTATCTCCAGGTATGAAGGTATGAAATCCATCTCTTTATACCTCCAAAATCACCAAAAAGAAAGCCCCTTTTCCGACAGCTGCCCCCTTATCGGCCCGATTGCCCCTCACCGGTCGGCTCAAAGACCCCCGCCCCCTAGCCGACATCGCTAAAAGGGTCCTCGCCTCCCCACGAAGCACAGCACCAACCCACCACACCGCCCGCACCACGCCGCCAGCACCCCGCCCGTCAGCACCACGCCGCCAGCACCCCGCCCGTCAGCACCACGCCGCCAGCACCCCGCCCGTCAGCACCAACCCACCAGGGCGCGAGTGCGCCCTTGGGGGGCCATCGGGGGGCACGCCGCCCCGATCTCAAAGGAGAAAAATTCATGCAGGGTCTTTCACGAGCACGCGCGCTCGGTGTGCTCGGAGCAATCGCCGCGGCCACTCCTCTCGTCGTACGAACGGCGCAATCCGCCGCGCGCGAAGATCCGGCGGATATCAAACTGCTCAATAGCCTGCTCGATACGGCCAACGCCGGCGTCGCGCTCTATAACTCAGCCATTACAGCCAACGTCCTCTCGGCCCCGGTGGCCGTGACGATCGGGCAATTCGCGGGCGATCACGCCGCTCACCGCGATGCGCTGATCGCGCTCATCTCGAGCAGCGGCGGACAGCCCAACGCCTCGGCAGCAGCGCAGGCACCCACACCGCCGCATTCCGATGCGGAACTTCTGCCGGCAGCGCTCGCTTTCGAGCGCCAGGCAACCGGCGTCTACCTCTCGAGCATCGCCGAGTTCAAGAATCGCGATTACGCGAAGACCGCAGCCTCCATTTTAGGCGTCGATGCCGCTCACGTGGCGCTCTTGGCCGAAGCCCTTCGGCAGAATCCCGCGTTCCCGACGAATTTCGTGACGGCCTAATTTTTCGACCTCCGTACGAGGGTGGGCAAACTATTCTGTGGGCTCGGCCGTTCAATGAGCAACCCCAGAATTTCTCGCACGTCCCTACTAAGAGAGGTCCCTCTTTCAATGTCTATGATCACTCGCGCCAAGGCGCTCGGAGCCGCAAGCGCGGTTGCGCTCGTTGGCCCCGCCCTCATGACGAATTTCCTGATGGCTGCCGAAGGCATGGATCCCGGCGACATCAAGATCCTCAACGTCGCGATCGAACTCGAGCGCGCCGGAATCAAGGCGTACACCGATGCCGCCGGTACGGGCCTCCTAACGCCGGGAACGCTGGCGATCGCCAAGGGGTTCCTTGGAGACCACACGGCGCATCGCGATGCGCTGATCGCTGCCGTTAAGGCCGGCGGCGGGACGCCTTCGGAAGCCACCACGCACCTCGACTATCCGCCGCTGAAGTCGGAAGCCGACATCCTCAATTTCGCCTACGTCGTGGAACGCACGGCTGCCAACACGTACCTCAGCGTGATCCCGGCCTTTAAGAACCGCGATCTCGCGAAGGTAGCGGCATCGATCCTGGGCGTCGAGACCACGCACGTCGCGATCCTCGGCTTCGCGCTCAAAAAGGGCAGCGAACCCTACCCGTCCTCGTTCGTTACCGCCTAAAAAAAACGGCTCCCTAAAAAAGCCGCGGCAGCGTCCGCGGCTTTTCTATTTGACCGCTGCTTCGAGCTTCGACAAGAATGGCTCGATATCGGTTCGTTCGACCTCCATGCCGACGCCGCGCGGGTTGTAGCGAATATCGTGAAAATCGGAACCTGCCGTCATAACCAGGCCGTAGTGGGCGGCCATCTTCCTATAATGCGCGACTTGGTTGGAATCGTGCGTGGAGTAAAACACTTCGAGACCGGCGAGGCCCGCGTTGACGAGTTCGGCGACGATCGATTCATCTTTGAGGCGCCCCGGATGAGCGAGGACCGCTACGCCGCCGCTGCGAGTTACGATCTGTACCGCTTCGTGCGGAAGCATGTACGTGGAAGGAACGTAGCCGGGGCGGCCGGAGCCGAGCAGCGTGCGAAACGCGCTTTCGACGTCGGGCACGTAGCCTGCTCGAACGAGCGCGCGGGCCACGTGCGGGCGCCCCAGCGCCGTGTTCTCATGGCCCGCTTCCGCACGGACGCTCGCGGCATCGAGCGGATAGCCCGCTTGGGCGAGTCCCTCAAGCATCTGCTCGGCGCGGCGCTCGCGATGGCCCCGGTTCGCGGCAATCGCTTCGACCATCTCGGGCGCATCGAGCGGAAAACCATAGCCGAGCACGTGCACTTCGTTGCCACGATAGGTCGTGTTGATCTCGATTCCCGTCACGATTTTGGCGTTGCCGGCGGCATCGCCGAGCTTCGGATACGCGCCGAGCGAATCGTGATCGGTGATTGCGAAGATCTCGACGCCCCGCGCGCGCATCGCGCTTGCGAGTTCTTTTGGGGGCAGCGACCCGTCGCTCTCGTTCGTATGGGAATGAAAATCGACGAGCACTCGGCGCGCTACGACCGCGCGCGAGCTTTGGCCTTCTTCCGCGATTTTACGAAGTACACGAGGACCCGCTTCTCTTCCCGAAACCCGACGAGGCTGCGCTGCGATTCGGGGTCGCGCAGCGCCTCGATCGCGAAATCCACGAGTTCGTCCGCCGCGCCGTCCTCTTCATAGACGTCGTCTTCGGAGGGACTGCGATGAAGCGCGGCGCCGAAGCGGTCCGAGAGCAGCACGACCAGCAACTGGAGTTCTTCACGCGTGAAGCTCCGGACGTCGCGCGTAATACGCAGGAAACTTGCCGTGCGGTCGCTCTCACATTCCACCGCCAGAACGTCGGAATGTTCGCGCGCGTGGTCGAGGAGGGCGCGGATATGATCGCCGAGATCCTCGCGCAACTCGCGTTCGGTAACCCGCGTGACGTGCTCGGTTACGGCGAACGATAGCGTGAGCGTGCCGTCGGCCGGATGCGAGACGATCGTTGCGATCTCCGGATACCGTACCAAGAGCGCGATAACCATGCCGACGGCGTCGGATGATTCATTCGGCATTCTTGCTCTGGTGGAGGGTCGCATCGGCCTCGTTCCGGCGGTGGCGGGGGTGGTTGGGGACGGGGGGGCTGTGTTCGAACTGGCACGGCGGGTCCCTTGGAGGAAGCCAAGACTTTTCAAAAGGCGGGGAAGGAGGTCCGCCAGGGTGAATTCGAGCCGTTTATATGACCCTCCGCAGGATGCTGTGGGCGTCACCGCTGGCCGTCTCGGTCGCGGTCCTCGCACATCTCGTTGCCTTCGGTTCCTTGCACGCGCCGGGCGGGAGCCACGCCCCAGCTCTGCTCGGGATCCTCGGCGTCACGCTTGCCTTGGGTCTCGTGGGAACCTTCGCCGGCGGCTTCTTCGCGGTTGCCCCGGAGCGTATCGCGACGGAGGCCCGCTTCCGCTACGGGCCGCTGCTGCTGGCTGCAGGTGGCGCCGCCGCCTACGGATTGATCGAGCTTTCGGAGGGCCACCTCGCCCTCTCGGCGTTCCTAACCGCCGCGCTTTCGTCGCTTCCGCTCGCGTATTTCATTGCATTTGCCGCCCGCTATGCGCGCCGGGCCGCGCGCAACGCCGGCGTTCGGTGCGCCGTCCTCATTCGCGGCCACCACGACGCCCACGGCTCCGCGCCGGCCTTTCTCGGCGCCAGCCGCTGCCGGCCCGCTTCCTCCGGCTTCTTCCCCGGTGCCCGGCGAGGTCGCGCACCCCCCGCTCTCATCTAGCGCGACAATCTTGCGACGTCGCTTTTACGGCGCGTCGCTTTCTTTGCGTTTCGCGCGCACCAGCGCGCGAATGAGATGAGGGTCTTCATGAAACCGTTCCTTGCGGCAATCATCGCCGTGCTTTTCACATTCGGGATTGCCGCATTGCCGGCACGGGCCGACACCACGGGGTTGGTGCGAGGCACCGTCACCTTCGGCGGAAAGCCGGCCGCCGACGTCACGGTCACCCTGAGCGGCGAAGGCGCGTCCCTGCATACGAAGACGAACGCCGACGGCGCGTATCAGTTCGGGCGCGTTCCCTTCGGACACTACACGCTGACGGCGACGAAGGAAGGCTTGCCGATCTATACGGAGCCCGTCGACGTCGAAAGCGGTGCGGTCGTCACGGTATCGTTCGAGATGCAACTCAAGCAAATCGCACGCACGCAGACCGCCGTCATTCGCGGGTCGGGCTCTCAGCCGGTTTCGGTGAATTCCATTTCCGGCGCTCAACTGGCGGCGCTGCCTGAGAACCAGAGCCTCGACAACGTCGTCGAGACGCTGCCCGGGATCGTGCGCTTCTCGTACAACGAGCCCGTGGCTCACGGTTTCCATGGACTCACCTACGAGCTCGACGGCGTACCGCTCCCGGTTTCCAACGCCTCGAACTTCAGTGAAATTATCGACCCGCGCGAGATCGACTCGCTCGAAGTCTTCACGGGTGCGTTTCCGGCTGAGTTCGGCGGAGCGCGTCAAGGCGCCGTCGTCAACATCATCAGCAAACGCATCAACGACCTGAGCGCGCCCGAAGACGGATCGCTCACGATCGGCGCGGGTTCGTACGGCGACCTCCAAACGAAGCTGACCGAAAACCTGCGCATCGGCACCGGAACGCAGGTGTTCTTCAACGCAGACCAGGAGCGCACCGATCGCGGCATCGATTCGCCCACCTTCGTGCCCGTTCACGACAACTCAAATGAAGGCGACGAGTTCTTGCGGGTGATCACGAACGTTGGAGCGCGCGGCACCCTCTCGTTCGATGCTTCGAACAGCACTTCGCTCTTTGCGATTCCGATCAACGATACGCCAAATCCCAACGACCCGATCGTCGTGCCCTCATCTACGGACGACGTGCAGCGCGAGTACAGCAGTTTCTTCAACCTCTCATACACCGATAATGCCAAGAGCGGTAATGCGTACACGCAGATCACGCCCTGGTACAAATACGACCGCGTCGTGTATGCCGGCGACACGGTCGCAGATCTGGCCGGGAATACTCCCGCTCTGAACCAAGACCGCCATTCAAATTTCGAAGGTCTACGGCTCGTCCACTTCAACGTCTTCGGCAACAACGCGGTGAAAGTCGGCGTCGATGGATCGATCGAGAACTTCGGCGGCAACGAAACGATCGAAACCAATACGAACTCGAGCGGTGCCGGTATTCCCGTACAATCCTTTGCGGACAATCAAGCCCAGCAAGGGTCGCAGATCGGCGCCTACGCTGAAGACAAATGGACGCCCACGCAATACCTTTCCGTGCAAGGCGGCCTACGGTACGACAAGTCGAGCGGCTACGTTGGAGGTTCGCAGCTCAGCCCGCGGCTCGAGATCAACGGTCAGATCGATCCCAAAGATATCCTCCACTTCTATTACGGGCGGCTCTACGCCGCGCCGTTTCTGGAGGACGTGCGTCGAGCCGCGGTTCTGCTCGAAAATGCCGGCTCGTCGACCAACGGAAACACGCTGCCGCCATATAATCTCCAGCCGGAGCACGACCAATACTACGAGTTCGGGCTCGAGCACGCGCTCACACCCTCGACGCGGGCCACGCTCAACTTCTGGAAGCGCGACGTGCTCAACGTGCTCGACACGTCGCAGCTCGCAAACACGCCGATCTTCGCCGTGTATAACAGCGCGATCGGCATCGCTAAGGGCGTGGAAGGGCGCGTCGATAACCGCTTTCCGAACGGCGACTCGCTCTACTACTCGGCCTCGCTCTCGAGTTCGGAAGCGGGTGGCGTTTCGGGAAGTACGTTCCTATTCTGCCCGACGCTGAGCCCAAGCTGCGAAGCGGCAAACGGCGTAACCTCGGACACACTCGGCCCCGAAGATCACGACCAAACCTTCGCCTCAGAACTCGGCTACACGCACCATTTCGGACCGGCAAAATCGTTCTTTGCGACCCTCGAGCCGGAATATGGAACGGGGTATCCCGTCGCCTTCGACGACGGCAGCATGGGGCGGCTCTTGCCTCATTTGGTGTTCAATGCGTCGATCGGCCACGATGCGAAGCGCGGAAAATCCAAGGCACCCGGCTTCGATCTTACGATCACGAACTTCACGAATGACAAGTACATTCTCAAGATCAACAACGGCTTCAACACCACCCAGTGGGGTCAGGGCTTCCGAGCGGACCTTCGGGTGACGGAGCCGTTCTAGGCGTGGGACGTCGCGCGCTCTCCTATCGGGCGAGCGCGCACGTGACGCCGGCCCACTTGCGGGTGGGGCTCCGCTCTGGCAGACTGAACTCCGGGATCGTCTTTTTACCGCTGCCCGGCAGCGGACCCGTAAGAAAGGAACGGTAGCGCTTGCTCAGGCGCCGGTTCTTAGGAGGCATCGTCGCTTCGGGAAGCGTCCTCTTCAGCGCGCCGCGGGCTGTCGGTGCGGCCGCCGCTGCGGCGACGGGACCAACGACGCAGATTCGCCTCGGCTATATCGGCAACGTATGCGAGGCCGCTTCCTATGCCGCACCGGATTCCGGCGTCTTTCGCCGCAACGGCGTCTCGGCTCGGCTGGTGCGGTTTGGATCGGAGAGCGCGCTCATCACGGCTCTCGGCGGCGGCTCGATCGATGCCGCCTCGATGAATCTTCCGGCACTGCTGCGTCCGCTCGAAAGCAAACTCGACGTGCGCGTCGTCGCGGGATTGCACGCCGGCTGCTTGCGTGTCGTGTCTCCCGATCCGCTCGAGGTCGCGTGGCTGCGCGATCTGCGCGGCAAGAAGATCGCAACGGACCGGCTTGGCGGACCGTCGATGAACCTGCTTTCGGCGCTCATGGGATCCCAAGGCATCGATCCCAGGAGCGACGTCTCGTGGCACGTTTACGATACCTCCGGTCTGACTACGGCGCTCGAAGCGAAAAGCGTCGAATGCGTCGCGGCCTCCGATCCGCTCGCGTACTTCCTCATAGCTTCGAAGCTCGCGCAGCCGTATCTCGATACGTCGGACGGGGGCTTTACGTGCGGCCAAGATTTCGCACACGGGCATCATTGTTTTCTCGCGCTCCACGGGGGGCTCGTCCGAGATCGCCCCGCACTCGCCTCCGCCATCACGCGCTCGTACGTTGCAACTTCCGCTGCGATCCCGGCGCATGCCGGCATCGAAGCCCTGCGCGATGCGCGCGGCGGGTATGCGGATGACGATATTTCCCAAACGATCGGGATGCTCTCATCGTATCTTTGGAATCCGTCGACGGATTTGGTTGCGGAAGAAATCGAGTTGAGCGCTCGAGATTTTCAAGCCGTCGGTCTGCTGCACCCAGATACCGATCCGCACGAACTGGCAATTCGCGCGTTTGCGGACGTCTTGCATGCCTAAGCCAAGCGCTCGGAGCGGCCTTCTCGTTCTCATACTTTTCGTGGCGGCGATCGCCGCCGCTACCGCTTCCTCGGCACCGGCTCCCGATTTCGTGCTTTCCGATCAGCACGGTCACGATTTCAAACTCTCGCGCGAACGCGGCAAACCGGTCGTGCTCTTTTTCGGATACACGCATTGCCCCGACGTCTGCCCCACGATTCTCGCCAACCTCAAGCGTGCGCGCGAACGGACGGGACCGAAGGGAGCCGACACCGTCGTCGCGCTCATTACCGTCGATCCGAAACGCGACAGCGAAGCCGAACTCGGCCGCTACGTGTCGGTGTTCGACCCGTCGTTTTTGGGTTTGCGCGGCAGTGACGCGCAATTGAATGCGGTCTATCGCGCCTACCACGTGCGTTTTCAAAAGCAGGTCGAAAGTCCGGGCGACTATCAAATCTCGCACACTGCCTTCGTGTACTATATCGGCAGAGACGGCCGCATCGCCGCGCTCGGGCTCTGGAGCGACGGACAGCCGATCCTCCAGCGCAGTCTCGCAGCGATCGCAAATTCGCGTCGCTGAACGCGGGAACCGGGACGTCCTAGACCGCGGTAACCACGAATGGCGCGACGTACAGCGCGTCGCCGCCGCGAAACTGGATCCACATTTTGTAGATGCCCCGCTCGCGCAAGGTCAGATGCAACTGCATATCGGGCGAGGACGTCGCCGTTTCGCTCAGCACCGGCATCGCGCCCATCGGCATGTGCGACATCTGCGCCATGTCCATTCCGGCCGTGTGATTCGAGGCGGTTCCGAGCGGCATCGGATGCACGTGCACGTACGAAAGATCGCGAGCGTCGATCACCACGACGTGCGCGAGTGCACCCAAATACGGATGCAGATCGGTTGCGGGTTTTCCCCCCCGGCGAACGTGTATGGCCAGTACCGTCTCCTGCCCAGCCTTCATCGCCGTCGTACTGCACGCGACCGAGTAGGGTCCCACCGGAACGTAGCGCGCCGACGATGGGCCGAGATGTCGCGGGCCCGAAACGCCTCCAAGCTTGAGATCGAAGCGGAAGACTTGATGGCCCACGCCCGCCGGTTCCGCGTCCGCGTACACGTGGTACGTCGTTGGCCGGGCGAATCGCTGATCGATCGCAAAGTGGCCGTCCGCCTGGAGCACCGGATGGATGTGCATGAATTGGCTCAGGTCGTCGCTGACGACGATCACGTGCATGAGCTTCGTCATATCGAGTCCATAGCGGCGGATCGGCTTGTCGCTACCCTGCGGCGTCATCCAGATATCGAGGTGCTGCACCAGCGGATCGGGTGGCGCCGCGGTCGCGTTCAGGTAGCCCTTTGCATGTGCCGTTCCGCTTTGAAGCGCGAACACGCCGGACACCGGCGCGATCATCGCCGCCGCCGAAGCGACCGGAAGCAGTAGTATGAAGGCGAAAATCCAGCAGCGCACCCTTTGCTCTTTGACATCGGACATCAGAATCTAGCCGGAATGGAAGATCGGCCGCGGGGCGCGAAAGCCTGGCCGAGGCCCATTCGAGAGGACACTATGAACGTCATCATGCCGATCCCCAACAGCGATTTCGATCCAACGGAAGTGGCCGTCACCTGGAAGACGCTGCACGACGCGGGACACCGTGTGACGTTCGCGACGCCCGACGGCCGGCCGGGACGCGCCGACGCCTTGATGCTGACCGGGCGCGGGCTCGATCCTTGGAGCCTCGTTCCGGGCCTATCGTCGCTACGATTCATGGGCGGTATCCTGGCCGCGAACGACGCGGCGCTGGCCGCATATCGCGAACTCGAAGCGGACCCGAGTTTTCAAGCTCCCGTCGCATACGCAGCGCTTGCGGTTGCGGACTACGACGCGCTCGCGCTGCCGGGCGGCCACCGCGCTTTCGGGATGAAGGCCTATCTGGAAAGCGAACAACTCGCCGCCTTCGTCGCAGAGATGTTCGATGCAAAGAAGCCGGTTGGCGCGATCTGCCACGGCGTGGTCGTTGCCGCGCGAGCCCTCTCGAAAGCCACCGGACGATCGGTACTCTACGGCCGTAAGACGACGGCGCTGACGTGGAAGCAAGAGAATCTCGCCTGGAAGATCGGCCGCATCGCTCGCTTCTGGGATCCGAACTATTACCGGACATATAAAGAAGAGCCAGGCGAACCCGCGGGATTCCGGAGCGTTCAGAGCGAGGTAACGCGCGCGCTCGAACGGCCCGAGGATTTTCTCGACGTCGAGCCCGGCACGCCGGATTACGCGCTCAAAACCGACGGCCGTCATCGGGATACGCCCGACGATCCACGGCCCGCGTTCGTGGCGCGGGATGGAAACTACGTCTCAGCCCGCTGGCCCGGCGACGTGCATCTCTTTGCGAAGACGCTCGCAAACGTGATCGCCGAACAGACGGGCTCGAGGGAGACGCTGACGCTCGACTAGCTCCAAGCTCTCGGCCGCCGCATACTTCAGACGACTTGCAGGCGATAGTCCTTCAGCTGTTCGCGCAACAAGCGCTTCGAAACTTTGCCCGTAGCCGTGTGCGGCAACTCGTCAACGAAGATCACGTCGTCGGGCATCCACCATTTGACGATTTTGCCTTCGAGATAGGCGAGCACGCCTTCGCGCGTCACGACTGAGCCCGGAGCTTTGACGATAGCGAGGATCGGCCGCTCCGACCACACCGGGTGCGGGACGCCGATCGCTGCAGCTTCCGCCACACCGGGCGCACCCGTCGCGACGTTTTCGAGATCGATCGAGCTGATCCACTCGCCGCCCGATTTGATGACGTCTTTGACACGATCGCGCATCGTGAGGTAGCCATCAGGATCGAGCGTTGCGATATCGCCCGTGCGAAACCAGCCGTCCTTCGTGAAGGCGCGCTCCGTTGCGGCTTCGTCCTCGTAGTAGCCGCTCACGACCCAGTTGCCGCGCACCAGAAGTTCGCCTTGCGTAACGCCGTCGAAGGGGACGTCGTTTCCATCTTCATCGATGAGCTTCATATCGACGCCGTACGAGGCGCGCCCGGCGAGCACTTTGTGGTTGAGCCGCTCCTCGGGCGTATCGTGCTTCTTCTTCACCCAGCCGCTCGTGCAGCGGGGACTCGTTTCGGTCATGCCCCAGCCCTGGAGCACTTCCACGCCGAAATCATCTTCGAAGCTGCTGATCATGCTTGCGGGCGAAGCTGCGCCGCCGACCCCGAGTACCGTGAGCGTGGAAAAACGATTTCCGCGTTCTTTCATCCACGCGAGCAATCGGAACCAAACCGTCGGCACGCCGGCCGTAAAATCGACGCGCTCGCTCTCGAAAAGCTCGTAGAGACTCTCGGGGTCGAGATGGGGCCCAGGCATCACGAGCTTCGCGCCCGCGATCGGCGCTACGTACGGTAGGCCCCACGCATTGGCATGAAACATCGGCACGACCGGCAGTACGGATTGTAAATCGCCGTCGCGGCTGTGCAGCGAAATGGCCGACCCCATCGCGTGCAAGACGGTCGAGCGATGGCTGTACAAAACGCCTTTCGGATTGCCCGTGGTGCCGGAGGTGTAGCACAGCGACGACGCGGTGTGTTCGTCGAACACCGGCCACGCGAACGACTCCGGGTGCCCCGCAATGAACGCCTCATACGAGCGGACGTTGGGCAGCGTCGTTTTCGGTAGGGCTCCGTCGTCGCACAGTACGACAAATGTCTCAACGTTTTCGAGGCGCTCCGCGAGCGGCTCGAGGACCCGCACGAGATCGGCATCGACGAACACGATCCGGTCGCGCGCGTGATTGAGAATATACTCGATCTGGTCTTCGAAGAGGCGCGGGTTGACCGTGTGGATGACCGCACCGATACCAGAAATCGCGTAGTAAAGCTCGAAATGCCGCTGCGAGTTCCACGCGAGGGTTCCGAGGCGGTCGCCCGGCGCGATGCCGTACGCCCGCAGCGCGTGCCCGAGCTGGGCGGTCCGCCCCGCAACCTCGCGGTACGTCGCCCGCGTAATCGTCCGGTCGAACCCTCGCGTGACGATCTCGACGTCCCCATGCCAACGGGCGGCGTAGTCCAGCAGCGACGACACCATCAGTGGGACGTCCATCATAAGGCCGCGCAAGGCAGGGGACGCGGAAGTTCCGTTCATTGTAAAATCGGGGCGGCGTGCCCCCCGATGGCCCCCCTCGCCGCTCGTCTCCACAAGCGGTCACGCATAATCTTCATGCTACCTCATCGCACCCGCGGCTTGCCGCCGCAGGCTCCTGCACACTTCTTTTTCCGTTCCAAGGCTCCCGGCCCCCACACCTCCAAGAACACACGTATGGATCTCTCTTTTAGCCCCGAAGATCTCGCGTTTCGCGAGGAAGTCCGCGCCTTCATCAAGGCCGAGCTGCCCGTCGACGTCCGCACCAAAATGGAAGCCGGCATCGAGCTTACCAAAGCCGATTATGTGTCGTGGCAGCATAAGCTCTGCGCCAAAGGCTGGCTTGCGCCGAACTGGCCTAAGAAATACGGCGGCACGGATTGGACCGTCGTGCAGAAGCACATCTTCAACGAAGAGATGGCGCTGGGCGGCGCGCCGCGGCAGATGCCGTTCGGCGTCGCGATGGTCGCCCCCGTAATCATCGAATTCGGCAGCGACGAACAACGCGCGCATTACTTGCCGCGCATTCTGAGCAGCGACGATTGGTGGTGCCAAGGGTACTCGGAACCCGAAGCCGGCTCCGATCTCGCGTCGCTCAAAACGCGCGCCGATCGCGACGGCGACAACTACATCATCAACGGCCAGAAAACGTGGATCACGCTCGCGCAATATGCGAACATGATCTTCGTGCTCGCGCGTACCGAACAGACCGCGAAAAAACAGGACGGCATCTCCTTCCTCCTCGTCGACATGACGACGCCGGGCGTCACGGTGCGCCCCATCGTCACGATCGACGGTGGCAAGGAGATCAACGAAGTGATCTTCGAGAACGTGCGCGTGCCCGTTTCGAGTCGCGTCGGCAAAGAAGGCGAGGGCTGGACCTACGCTAAGTTCTTGCTCGAGCACGAACGCAACGGCACCGCCGGCGTTGCGGGTTCGTTCCAGCTGCTCAATCGTCTGCGCGCGGTCGCGCGCGATCAGCGCGTCGACGGCAAGACGCTCATGGATGACGAGCGCTTCGCCGAGCGCACGGCGCAAATCGAGATCGAACTCACGGCACTCTCGTACGCGCAGCTTCGCTCGCTCGCGGCTGAGAGCAGCGGAAACCGGCCGGGTCCCGAATCGTCGTTTATCAAGATCACCGGAACGGAAATCCAGCAAGCGATCACCACGCTCATGATGGAAGCCTCTGCATACGATTCGCTCGATCCCGCAAAGCGCAGCGCGCTCGCGTACTTCAATACGCGCAAAACCTCGATCTATGCCGGCTCGAACGAGATTCAGCGCAACATCATCGCAAAGCGCATTCTGGGACTGTAGGAGACGACGTGGATTTTACGCTTTCATCCGATCAAACGCTCATCAAAGACAGCGTCGATCGCTTCGTCGCCGACAACTACGAGCAAGCGCAGCGCGAAAAGATCGTCGCTTCCGACGAGGGCTTTAGCCGCGAGCATTGGGCGAAGTTCGCCGAACTCGGCTGGCTCGGCATCGCTTTTCCCGAGGATCGCGGCGGCTTCGGAGGCTCGGCCGTCGAGACGATGATCCTCGCAGAGGCGTTCGGGCGCGGCCTCGTACAAGAACCGTTCGTGCCGTGCGTCGTGCTCGCGGGCACGGCACTCGCCTACGGCGGCACCTCGAAGGCACACTCCGATCTCCTCGAGGCCATGATCTCGGGCGAAAAGCTGTTGACGTTCGGCTACGCTGAAGAGCGTTCGCGCTACGACTACGCGTTGATTGAGACGCAAGGGCGCGTGGATGGCTCGGACCTCGTCATCAGCGGAAAGAAACTTGCGGTTCCGTTCGCTGCGTCGGCCGACACGTACGTTATCACCGTTCGTACCGGCGGCGCGAAGCAAGATGCCGACGGCATCACGGTCGTGCTCGTCGATCGGGATACGCCCGGTATCACGCGCCACGATTACCGCACGGTCGACGATCGGCGCGCGTCCACGCTCACCTTCGAAAACGTGCGCGTGCCGCTCGCAAACGTGCTCGGCGAACTCGGCAAAGGCTTGCCGCTCGTCGAACGCATCATCGATGCCGGCCTCGGCGCGCTCGCTGCGGAAGCGGTCGGCATCTCGGGAATCGTCTTGCGCCGGACGGTCGAGTATCTCAAGAACCGCAAGCAGTTCGGCGTCGCGATAGGCACCTTCCAGGCGCTGCAGCACCGGGCGGTAGATATGCTGATCCAAACCGAACTCGCGCGCTCGATCACATTCTATGGAACGATGGCACTGGCGCAAGATGCGGCACCTGCCGAGCGCATGAAGGCCCTCTCAGCAACCAAGGTGCAGATCTCGCGCTCGGGCCGCATCGTCGGCGAATCGGCGATCCAGCTCCACGGCGGTATCGGGATGAGCGAAGAGTACGTGATCGGCCATTTCTTCAAACGCATCTCGATGATCGAGTTAGAACTTGGCGACGTCGACTTCCATCTCCGCCGTTACGTCGCTCTCGAGAAACAGCCGGCAGCTTCGTCGGCAAACGGAGCTCTGACGCACGCATAACCCGACCTCGGGCCTTGCGCCCGGGCTGGGATTTGCGCAGCGGCGTCCCAGGCTTCCAGAAAGCACGTCCCCAATAGGTTCAGGACATGGGCGTACCCCGTAGCCCCCTGGAGCCACCCTCACCCGAACAGGCCGCGTTCCTCGAGCGGGCGATGACGGAGTATGGCAAGGCTACCTACAATTTCGCGCTCCGCCTCACCGGCAACGAGTCAGACGCCCGCGATCTGACGCAAGACGCCTTTATCCGAGTCTACCGCGCCTGGCGCTCCTTTGCGCCGGGCACGTCGTTTCTCTCGTGGATCTACCGGATTGTCACGAATCTGCATAGAGACGAACTTCGGAGACGAAAAGGACGTTATCAAGAAGAGATCCCCGAAGACAACGCGCCCCAGGAGTTCTCAGGCCAACGGCCGCTTGCGGTCACCCCGATCGACGACTATGTCGAACGCCAAATCGGGGAACCACTTTCGAAAGCGCTTGCGCTCCTCTCGCCGGACCAGCGCCAAGTCCTCGTCCTCGCCGATGTCGAGGAATACAGCTACCAGGAGATCGCCGAGATCATGGGATGCTCGATCGGAACGGTACGCTCTCGGCTCCATCGGGCTCGCGCCCTCCTCCGTCGCCTTGTAGAACGAGCACAACAACAGCAACAACGATGAACGAACATCTTTCGCCCGACCTGATCGTGGACTACCTCCACGGCGAACTTGCCCCCGAAGACGACGCGCTGGCGCACGTCCATCTTTCAACCTGCGCCGCTTGCCGCCGCGAAATCGACCTCGAATCGAACCTCACGGAAGTGCTCCAAAAGATGGCCGCGGCCGAAGAGCAGGAGATGCCGTCGCTGATCAAGGCCGCCGTTTGGCAGCAGATCCGTGATGCGCAGCCCGGCCCGGTCGCGCGTTTTGCGGCGTGGCTGCGGTCGCCGGTCGCCATCCCGGCCTTCGGCGTGCCCGCCTTCGCCGTGCTGCTCGTCGGCGGTTGGCTCGCCTCACCGTACGGCCATTCCGCCGGCACGGCTCCAACGATCGACGCCGCCTACTACCTTCAGGCCCACGCTCAGACGGCTCAGACGCCGCTTTCGATCCAGCCGGCCCAGCCGGCGCTCGAAACGTCGATGATCGATTCCGGCGCGGGCCCGCAGCTCGCCGACGCGGACGCCGATGCTGCTCTAGCCGCGGGCGGCCTGGATGGTTCGCGTTAAGCCTGTCGCCGGAGCGTTCTGCGCTCTCCTCGTGCTCGCTTCAACGTCCGCCGGCCCGATCGCGGCGGCGGTAACCCCGCCCCCCGCGTCTCCGGCTGCTTCAGTCTCTGCGTCTGCATCTGCATCCGCCCTGCCGACCGAGCCCGCCGATCCGACGGTCCTATTGCGTTCGAGCGTCGCGGCACCAAAAACGGTCTCCTATGTCGGTCAGTTCGAATCGGTCCGCTTCGCTTCGAGCCGCGCCAGTGCCACGATCGTCAAGGTTGAACATCGCGCACCGACGCTGACGCGCCGCTGGTACGTCGCACCCGAGGCGCTCTACGGCGACTACGTGATCACGCGCGGTTCCTCAACCTATCAGTTCGATACCAAGGGCTCGAAGCTCACCGTTACGCGCAACGCGGCCCTCGACGATCCGCTGCTCTCGGGCGGCAACTTCAATCGCATCCTGCAGAACTATCGCGCAATCTACGACGCCGACGCTATCGTCGCCGACCGCCCGACCGCCTCGGTCTCGCTCATCAACAAGTACACGGGCGAACGCGCGGTCCGCGTATGGATCGATCGCCAAACGCACCTGGTCCTCAAAAAAGAAGAATATCACGCGAACGGCGCCGTGGCCGCGCAAACGCGCTTTGAAGACCTGCGCTACACGACGTCCATCCCCGACGACATCTTCTCGATCGACGCACCGGCCGGCTTCTCGCGCGTCGCGGGTCCGGCCGCCGCCGCGCCCTCAAGCGACATCGAAAAAGTCATCCACGACGCCGGCTTCACGCCGTACACGCCAAAAGTGCTGCCGCAGGGCTTCAACGTCGTCAGCGGCGACGTCGCGATGGTGAACGGCGTGCGCACGCTCCATCTTCTCTACTCGGACGGCTTGCGTTCGATCTCGCTGTTCGAAAACGCCACGGGCGCTGCAGCAGATTTCGGCTCGCTGCATCCGACGACGGTCAGCTTCGAGGGCCACGACGGGCAATACGTTGAGGATGGGCCGACGACGCTGCTCACCTGGAAAGAGCACGACATCTACTTTGCGCTGGTGGGCGATTTACTGCGCCCCGAGCTGATTGAGATTGCGAAAAGTGTCGTTCCGTAGTCGTGGCGCACGTCAGACTTTCTTGAGCAACAGCACGCGGTAGTTCACGTGTTCCTTGAAGCGGACGCGATCGAATTGGTCGGGCTGCTTGACGTAGAGAAACTCGGCCGCGAGCGCCAGTTGCTTGCGAAAGAAGAACTTTAACGCGCGAACGATGAAGGCCGGCGTGACGTGAATCGCGAGATCCCGTATGATTTCGATCGTGGGCAATATAACCTCGGAATACGTCTTCTTGCCGACGTCGAGCGTCGGCAAGGCCTCGTCGGTGATGTCGTCACACGAGACGATCTCGAAGTTGCTGGCTGCGAGCTTGGCGGAGAACTCGGAGTCGGTCCAGACGGTCTCGTAATATTTGATGTCGGCCTTACGAAAGCAGTCGGAGATCAACAGGTATCCGGCATCCGATAGCAATTCCCGGGCTTTCGGAAAGAGCAAGTGATGGGCCATATACTGACAGCTCTCCGACATGATGATGAGATCGTAGGGCCGCACGCTCTCATAATCTTCGAACTTCGAGAGTGCGAAGGCGGCGCGATCGCCGAGCCGTTTCGTAACGTCTCCGGCAAGGTAGGTATCGGGCGTCAGCGCGGTCACGCTGTAACCGGCGCGGCACAGACGGTCGCTCAGCTCTCCCGTTCCGCATCCGGCGTCGAGGACGCGGGAGATACCGGCGGGGATCCGCTCCATCAGGAAACGGCTGTAGTTTTGCTGGGCATCCTTGAGGCCTTCGATCGTGTGCGCGCAGCCGTTCTGCCAAAGCCCAAAATGCAGCGAATCGAGCCCGACGATGTCGCGGCAAAATCGCAAAATAAAATCCGCCGGCCGGTTTTCCTTCATGCCTGCCCTCAGAGAACCCAAGAAGATCTATAAGATAGTAACAGATTGCGCCCTTGGCCCCGCGCGGCCGATCCCGAATTGGCAGCCCGACTCGACTTGGCTAGCAGGCGCCGTTCTTGGGCGGTTAGTCCTTAAAGCCCATCTTCGGGTCCGGTGCTTTGCCGGCGAGCACGGCGTTGAGCGCTTTCTGTACGTCGTCGGGAGGGATCTCGCCGTCGCGGATCGAGTCGACTTTGTCGTTTGCGCCGATGAGGACGACGGTCGGAAAACCGGCTTGCAGATATTTGTGTGCGACGTCGAGGTTAGGATCGAACGCGATGGGATATGAGACGCCGAATTTTTGCGCGAAAGCGATGACGTCGGCTTGGGTTTCGGGGGATTGGTCCATGCCGAGCGGTGCGCCGTTGACGGCGACGAAATTTACTTTGCCGTGATACTGCGCGTAGAGCTGGTCGAGGACTTTGACTTCGCGCTGGCAGTGAGGGCACCACGTTGCGAAGACTTCCAAAAGCGTGGGTTTGCCCCCGGCCTTGGCGAGCTCGAAGGGGCCCGATGTCGTCGAGACGCTGAAATCGGGCGCGGCTTGTCCGACCTTGATTGCTTGTGCTGCGTTCGGGGCGACGGTTGCCGTTTGTGGTACGCGGTTGGCGAGGGAGATCGCGACGATGATGACGATCGCGAGGATCACGAGCGTGGCGATCGCGATCGTGTTGCGGCGCTGCGCGATGGGCGCGCTCTTTTTCGTGTTGATGATTTGACGACCTGAACGACTCATGACGCCTCGGTTTCGCGTTCGGGCGAGAAGTAACCGCTCGGAAAGAGCATGCGATCGAGGGCGAAGGCGCCGGGGCCGCGCAGCGCGATCGCGGCAGTGAGCAGTGCGAGCAGTACGTCGACGGCCACGTGACCCCAGGTAGGTGGGACCGGTAGGGCGGAGCCGAAGCAACCGCAGTCGGCGGGGATTTGGCGGATCACGAGCGAGGCTACGGCGATCGAGAAAATCCCGAACTGCACGGTGGCGACCCAGGCGGAGATGCGCGTGAAGAGACCGGCGGCGAGATACAAGCCGAGAAACATTTCGAAATAGGGAAGCGCGACGCCGAGCGGGGCAACGAGCGGGGTCGGTAAGATGCGGTAGCCGGCAATGGTGACGGCGGTCGCGGCCGGGCCGTCGTGTGCTTTGAGGGCTCCCGCGACGAGCAACAGGATGCCGATGCCCAGGCGCAGTGCGAAAACTACGTACGCCACGCGGCGATCGAATCGAGAATGCTGCGCTGGGGCAACGGAATCGCGTTATCGTCGGCGACATCTCCGGCGAGACCGGCGTCGCTCGCGCGGACCGTCGCTTCGATGGCCGCGGCGAGCGTGCGGATATCGTAGCCGCCTTCGAGGCAATACACGACGCGGTTGCGGGCATACGTGGCGGCGACCTCGGCGATGGTGGCCGAGAGAGCGGTCGCGGCGACGACCGCGTCGACGCCGAGATCCCCGACGGGATCGCCCGCCGCGAAATCGTAACCGGCGCTGACGACGATGATATCGGGTTTCACGCGTGCCGCTACGGCCGGCAGCAGACGCTGCCAGGTCGCGACGAATGCTTCGGTACCGTAGTTGTGCGGAGGTAAGGGAAGATTGACGATAGCCCCGCCGGCATCGTGGCGCTGCTCGGTCGGACCGCCCGTGCCCGGATACGCTGGGAAGGCGTGAGTGGAAACGAACGAGACGCCGTCGCCCGCGGTGTTCTGGGTGCCATTGCCGTGGTGGTAGTCGAAATCGACGACGAGCGCACGGCCGCCATAGGTATCGACGAAGATGCGGGCGGCGATCGCGGCATTTCCGAATACGCAAAAGCCCATACCGCGCGCAGCCTCGGCGTGGTGGCCGGGCGGACGCACGAGCGCAAAGACGGCCCGCTCGGTTTCGACGGAACGTTCCATGGCTGCAAGCGCCCCGCCGGCGGCACGGCGCGCCACGGCGAGCGACGAAGCGTCGATTGCGGTGTCACCCGTGGAGAGGTAGCCTGCGCGCGTTCCGACCGTTTCCACGTCGCGCTTCACGCGCTCGAGGTACGCGTGGGGATGCACGCGCTCGAGCTCCTCGTCGCTTGCGTCGCGCGCGCCGGCCCGTTCGCCGAGCAGCCCCGCGGATTCGAGGTGACGCGCCGCATACGCGACGCGATCGGGCGATTCCGGGTGGCGCGTACCGCGCAAATGTTCGGTGTAGAGTTCGTCGTACACAACGATCATCGCGCGAGCTTCCTAATGACTAGGCGAATGCGCCGGTTTGGGATCCGCGCCGCCACCGAGACTCTTGAGCGTGCGGTCGATCTCCGCGGCGAGCGGCGTTCCCGGCTTCACGTAGGTTTTGAAGCGCGTAAATGCGCTGCGTGCATCGGGCTTATCGCTCACACCCATCGCACATTTGCCGTACACGTAGAGCAGTTGCGGATTGGACTTGAGAAAATCGGTCGCGTTGCGATCGATCGCGCTAAAGACGTCTCGGCATTCTTTGTAGTTTTTCAACTCGAGGTCCGCTGCGCCGAGACCGGCGAGAGCCGCAGGCGTACGCTGCAATTGAAACGATTGCACGTACGAGGCGCGGGCGTCTTTGTACTGATTGTTGGCTGCCTGCACTTGCCCGAGCTTTCCGAGAACGCCGGGATCGTTCGGAACGACCTCGGCTAGCCGCTTGAAGTAGTTCAGCGCATCGCCCTTCTTGTTTTGCACCATAGCGAGTTCGCCCAGACGGTCGAGCGCTTGCGGATTGTCGTTCGAGGGCCCGAGCGCCTGTTTCCATTCCGCCATGCCGGCGCTTTGATCTTTGCCGATGGAGACATCGTAATCGCCGTAGGCGATGTGAACGGCCGGAACGTTCGGATACGCGGTTTCGGCGCGCTTGAGCGCGCCGAGCGCATCCTCGTTCATCTTCTCGTCGCGGTACACTTGGTATTCCTGGACCAGGACCGAAGCCTTCGCATCGTCCGTGGTCTCGACCGCGAGCAGTTGCTCGAACGTTACGATCGAGCCCTTGACGTCGTGGTTACCGGCTTCCAGGCTCGCTTTTCCGAGTAGCGCATCGGGCGATTTCGGATCGATCGTCAGCGCGCGATCGAAATCTGCGGCGGCCAGGGCGATGGCTTTCTGCGAGACGTACGAACGCGCTTCGAGAACGATCGGGGTCGCATCTTTGGGATCGATCTTTTCCGCGGCTTCGAACTGGGTGCGGGCGTCGTCGAATTTGCCTTCTTGGCCAAGGACGAGGCCGTAGTTCTCCCACACGCGCTTATCGGTTGCATTGAACGTGGTCGCACGCTTGGCTACGCGCTCTGCATCGGCGGAGCGGTTGGTCTGCAGATAGAGATTCGTCAGCGTCAGCAGGATCTGCGCGTTGGTTGGTTCCTGCGTCGTCGCTTGTTCGAAATCTTCGGTTGCGGCCGGTATGCGGCCGAGCGACTGATTCGCGACGCCATCGAGGAAATACACTTGCGCCGTCTTTACCCCGAGCGAAATCAGCCGCTGCGTCAGCGCGAGCGCCTGCTCGTTTCGTCCGGCGCCGAGGTAGTACCCGGCGAGATCTTGCAGCGACTCCTTATCGCTCGGGTTCGCTTTGATTTTCGCTTCGAGGCGCGGGATCGCCGTATCGGGCGATTCCGGGGTCGCGGTCGGAAGCGGTGCGGGAGAGGCGTCCGTCGCGGAAGGCGTGGGCGCGGGCGTGCCGTTTTTGGGCGCGCCAAGAACGCTTTGGGCGGCGGCGAACGGGACGCCGAGCGCGAGCACCACGGCTACGACTGTACGGACGATATTTTTCAAAAGGACTGTCTTTCGGTTACGCGTGCACGGTGGCGCGCAGTTGCTTGGTAAGCTCCGGAACGATTGCGAACAGATCGCCCACGACCAGGAGATCGGCGAACTCCGAGATGGGCACGGAGCCGTCCTTGTTGATCGCAATGATGGTGCCCGACGTGCGCATCCCGACTTTGTGTTGGATCGCTCCGGAAATGCCGACGCCGATGTAGAGATTCGGGCTGATCGTCTTGCCCGTCTGACCGATTTGCAGACTGTAGGGAACCCAGCCGGCATCGGCTGCGGCGCGGGAGGCACCCACGGTGCCGCCGAGCGCATCGGCCAGCGGTTTGAGCAATTCGGTAAAAGGAGCCGGTCCACCCATGCCACGCCCGCCCGCAACGACGGCAGCAGCCTCCTCGAGCCCAATTTCTCCCGAGACTTCTTCCGCTTCGCTTTCGATCACCATCGCGTAGGTTTTCCCGGCGGGTTTCTCGATCGCGACGATCTGCGCACCGGCTCCGCCGGCGGCGGGCGCGAACGAATTCGGGCGAACCGTCATGACACCGTAGTCCGAGTTCTTATACGTGCAGGACGTAATCGACGTACCGCCGAGCTTCGGCGATACGCATGAAACCTTGCCGCCCTCAACGGTAACGTTCGTTACGTCGGAGGTGAGGCCGGCTTTCAATCGCGCGGCAATCCGGCCTGCGATATCGCGGCCGGCGAGCGTGTTCGGAAGCAGAATCAGCGACGGTCCGGCCACTTTTGCGGCAGCTTCGAGATAGTCGATGGCCGGATCGAGCAAGAACGTATCGACGTCGCCGTCTTCGGCAACGTGGATCGTATCGAGCGGATAGGTCTTGAGCGTCTCGGCGAGGGCTTGCGATCCGGCGCCGACGACGAGCGCGTGCGCTTTTCCGCCGAGGGCATCCGCAATGCGGCGCGCTTCGGTTGCCAACTCATAGGTAACTTTACGGGTCTGCTCGCCCTTGTGTTCGACGAAAACGACAACGTTCTGCATTAGATGAGCTTGCGCTCCTTTAGGAAGTCGAAAATGATCTTTGCGCCGGAGGGTCCGTCTTCGGCCGTTACGACCCGGCCTTTGCCGCGCGCGGGCGGAGCCGCAACGGAAACGAGCTCCGTCTTCGCGCCGTCGCTGCCGATCGGTCCGTCGATTGCGAGTTCGCCCGCAGGCAAAATCGCGATCGTCTTTTTCTTTGCACCCATGATGCCTTTGAGCGATGCGTAGCGCGGTTCGCCGACGCCCATCGTTACCATCAACACTGCCGGCAGCGGCGCCGTGACCGTCTGGTGGCCGCTATCGGTCTCGCGTTCGACCCGCAGCTTCCCATCGGCGATATCGATTTTCGCCGCATTGGTGAGGCCCGGAACGCCGAGATGTTCGGCCAGTGCGCCGGTGACGGCTCCCGTATTGCCGTCTTCTGCTAGGCCGCCCGTAATGACCAGATCGAAGCCGTTCTTTTTTAGCGCGGCAGCGAGCGCGAGGCCCGTCACCCAAACGTCGGAGCCTTCGAAACCGGCGTCGCTCACGATGATCGCATCGTCAACGCCCATCGCGAGGGCTTTGCGCACCACTTCTTTTCCGCTCTCGGGCCCGAGCGTCAGCACGGTAACCGTCGTATCGCCGCCGAGCTTTTCCTTGAGCTGCAGCGCCGCTTCGATCGCGTATTCATCGAAGGGATTGATCACCGTTTCGACACCCGTGCGCACGAGGCGTTTGGTGCCGGCATCGATACGCTTTTCGGAGTTGGTATCGGGGACGAGCTTCACGGTAACGACGATTTTCAAATCGCAGCAAGCCTCTTCAAAGATCAAGGGGAAGAATTGTGGTCATCCGGCGCCGCGCCGCCCGTATCCGGGAGGCAAACTCGATGCGATTGCTCCCGCACGGACCCCGACCCTCCTCGCTAAAGGTCGCAGTGCACGAATGCGGAGCGCGCGTCTCCTACGGGGATGGCCTTTTTAGGCCAACGCATTCGTCCGTCCTCTCCAGAAGGTGCGATATGAGACGGACCAGGCGCGCGCCGCCTGTCGAAGAAGCCGCAGCTTCGATGAACGAACGATTCACCGGCCGCGTCGCCGGAAAAAAAGCCGTGATTACGGGCGGAGCGGGTGGGCTTGGAACGGCGACCGCGAAACTGCTCGCCGCGCACGGAGCAAAAGTCTTCCTCACCGACGCCAACTCCGAGGGGGCTCGCCGCGTTGCGAGCGAGATCGAGCGCGACCACGGCCCGGGGGTAGCCTTTGCGGCCGATGCTCACGACGTTCGCGATGAAGCCCGCTGGATCGAGGTCCTGGCGGAGGCAAACGCGGCGATGGGCGGCATCTCGGTGCTCGTCAACAACGCCGGCGTCGGATCGATCGGCAACGTCGAGGCGGTGACGATGGCCGAATGGCGCCGCGTGATGGATATCAACGTCGACGGCATTTTTCTCGGTTCGAAACATGCACTCGCCTATATGCGCGACCATCAGCCCGGTTCGATCGTCAACATCTCGTCGATTGCGGGCTTAATTGCATCGCACAATTTTCCGGCCTATAACGCATCCAAAGCCGGGGCCTGGATGCTATCGAAATCCATCGCGCTGCACTGCGCGCACGAACGGATCGACGTGCGCAGCAACTCGATCCATCCCGCCTTCATTCGTACGGGTATCGTCGAGCCGATCTTCGCCGCCCTCGGAGAAGAAGCCGCGATGAAGCGGCTCTCCCAGCAAATTCCGCTCGGGCACCTCGGCGAGCCCGACGACGTCGCCTACATGGTACTCTTTCTCGCCTCGGATGAGAGCAAGTTCGTTACGGCGGCCGAATTCAAAGTGGACGGCGGAATCTCCGCCGGGGTCTAGCGCGACGTGTTTGGTCGCGCAGGTGTTGGCCTCGTGCCGTGCGGCGCAACGGATCCCGAACGGTGGTTCACCACGACGTTGGTCTGCGTGACGATGACCGTCACTGCGGCTTCATTTCCATTCGCATCGGAAACGTAGATCAACGTTTGGCCCGGACCAACCGGCGTGATCGTGAACTGCGCGCTCGGACCCGTGCCCGTAGCCGGACGTACCGTCGCATCGTCGGTATTGGCGCTAACCGCAGAGATCGAGCCCGTATAGCCGGCTTCCGAAGCGATGAAGGTGCCCGTTGAGGGCGCTTGCCCGATCACGAATGAGAACGTGTTGGGATTGACCGAGAGCGGACCGGGCGTGGGCGTTGCCGGTACCGGTGTCTGTGTCGCCATTGGGCTCGGCGTTTGGCCGACGGGTGTCGGCGTTTGACCCACAGGCGTCGGCGTTTGCCCCACCGGCGTAGGCGTTTGCCCGACAGGCGTCGGCGTAATGGAGATGGTCGGAGTCGCCGTTTCGACGGGTGCGACCGTTGGCGCCGCCCCATTTGCGTTGATGCTCTTGCCGCTGCCGGCGGCGAGAAGTGCGACCACGCCGACGAACGCCGCAGCAATGCCGTACAGGAGCGGTTTGCCGTTGCTTCCGCCGATCGCAGGCGCCCCCGCGACCGGCGTCGCGGCGCCCGAGTTCGTGACGGTCACGGGCAGCGTCGCGATCGTCGTGCCGATCGCGTTTTGCACGTCGATCGTCGTCGAGCCCGCCGCCAGCGGCGTGACGACGAACGTGTGCGTCGCGGCATCAGTGGCGCCGTCGGAGAACAGCAGGACCGTAGCGATCGCGGGATTCACGACCGTGGCCGTGAGACCGGCGGCGCTCGTTGAAATGACGAAGCGCTTCGCTTGTGAATCGCCGGTCGCCGTAAACGTTAGCTCGGAAGGCGAGGTTTGAAGCAGACTCGCCGAAGGAGCGGGCGATCCCGCGGATGACGCGGTAGACGGCGCCGCCGTTGCTTGCGCGAGCGCCGCCCGAACTCCCGAAGCGCCGGGACCGAATGTTGAGACGGACAACGCCACAAGCGCCGTGATCGCGAAAGGCACTCGCTCGAGTCGAAACTTCACGTGCTTCTCCAGAAAAAGAAAGCGAGATCGACTCGACGTATGCACCGAGATCTCAGATAATCCGTAAATTTTTTGGGACGACCGAGACTCGAACTCGGATGCTCTTTCGAGCGGCAAATTTTCGCACCACTATGGCTTTCACCACCGCCGCAGCGTTTGTGGTCCGGACTGTACCTTGACCTTGCGGACGCCCGCCCCGCCTTGACCCTGTCGTTCCGTGTAGGCCGCGCCCGTCCAGTCTCTACACCTTCCGGAGAACGTTTTCGCCGGCTTGGCTCGGCATCGTCACGCGCCGCCACCCATCATAAGAAGAGTAAAGCGTCGCAGAGAGTTCACCGACTTTGAGCGCATCCCGGCCGCCGTTTCCGCGCGACCGGCTCCAATTAAAGTCTGCTGTGTCTACCGATTCCACCATCATCCCATGGAGCCCCCCGTTCGACTTCCATGGGGCGCGTCACTCCGTCTTGGGGAGCGCCCCGGAATTACGCTGGAGTAAGAGATAGCCCAGCAGCAAATCGTTGGCTTCGAGCAATGCCTCTTCGACGCCGAGCATGTGCAGCGAAGCGGCAAGAATCAGGCCGCCGCCGACCAAGATGTCCGCGCGCTGCGCGAGCATCCCCGGCAACGCCCGGCGCTCTTCGAGCGTCGCTCCCAAGAGCCGCTCGAGGGTGGCCTCGAGCATGCGGCGCGTCAATATTTGCCCGCTCACGCGATCGACGTGCGATTCCATCGCGATCGCCGCGAGCGTGAGCGGCGTCCCCGCGACGCAGCGCACGCGTTCGACCGGCAACAGCTCTCGAAACGGCTCGATGGAGACGTCGATCGCCAGTCGCGCGCGAACCGCGGCGGCCCGCGCGATTTCGCCCGGCGCGGTACCGCACAACTCCGGGAACATTTCGCTCACGCGAACGGAGCCGATCTCGATCGAGGTCGCGGCCAGGAGCAGGCCGTCGCGCCCGACTGCGAGTTCCGTGCTGCCGCCGCCGATATCCAGGACCGCGGTCCTGCATCCGTCGTGCGCGGCGCCGTAGGTCGCTCCAAGATAACTCGCGCGGGCTTCGAGGCCGCCGTCGAGCACGTGCAGCGGGACGCCCGTGATCTCGCGCATCCGCTCTGCGAAGCGCCCGGCGTCGCTCGCACGGCGCATCGCGCTCGTCGCGATGCACGAGAGCTCCGCGCCGTACGCGCGCACGCGCGCGGTAAAGTCCCGAACGGCTGCGAGCGTCCGGTCCACCGCCGCAGGCAGCAGCGATCCGGCTTCGCGCAATCCCTCGCCGAGCCGCGTTCCCGTCTGCCGATGTTCGATCTGTTCGACGCTTCCGCCATCGCCGTCGCGCACCACGAGCAGACGCGCGGTGTTGGTGCCCAGAGAAATAACCGCTCGCATCGCGAGCGCGGGCTCTAGTAGCGCTTCCCGGCCGAAGCTTCGCGCGTTTTTTGGATGAGCACGAGCGAATGATCGTAGCTCTGGTTTGCGATGCCGGCGAAAAGCACGTCGATGATCGAAAGCTGACCGATCCGGCTCGAGGTCGCGTCGGAACCGAACGCCGTTTCCTTGGCGGCCGTAAAGAGCTTGATATCCGACACCTTCGTGATCGGCGAGGTCGCACGGTGGGTGATGCAGATGGTTTTGGCACCCGCCGTTTGCGCGTTTTCCATCGCATCGCAGACGTCGCGCGACGCGCCCGTATGCGAGATGCCGAGCGCGACATCGCCCTCGCCGAGCAGGCTCGAAGACATGGCCATGAGATCGCTATCGTTGAGCCAGACGGTCGGGATGCCGAGCTTCATGAACTTGTGATAGGCGTCGAACGCGAGCGGCGCGCTGCCGCCGATGCCGTAGACTTCGAGCCGACGCGCTGTGGCCAGCGCTTCGACGGCCCGGCGCAACTCTTCGTCGGAGAGCACTTCGATCGTATCCTTGAGTGCCTGCGCGTTGGCCTGAAAGATCTTCGATTTGAGCGCTTCAAGGGAATCGGTGGAATCGATCTGTTCGTACACCGTCTCCGTCGGGCCGACGAGATCGCGCGCGAGCATGATCTTAAACTCTTGATAGCCTTTGTAACCGATTTTTTGGCACAGGCGAACTACGGTCGATTCGCTCGTCTGCGTGCGTTCGGCGAGTTCGGTGACGGTAAGGTAAATGAGCTCTTCGGCGTGCTTGAGAATGAAATCCGCGACGCGTTGTTCCGCCGTGCGCAGCGAACTATACGTTCCCTGTATCCGAATGAAACAGCCGGGAACGTTGACGGGTTCTATGCGATTTGCGTCGTGTGACGTTTTCACTTCAGGGAGCGTTCTACGTCGGCGTGTTCCGAGCCTCGAAAAATGCCGCCCGCCGTTTTTTTCGAATGAAATGACGCTGCGCGGGATCGGGCCGATCGGGAGGCGCCCATTCCTGCGTCGCCTTAAGGTACGCGCCGATGCGATCTTCGAATACCGGATCGAGCGCGAGCGGGGCGGGCGCCTGGGGAGCCGGCTCCGCAGCGCCCTGTGGATTTCCGCTCGGAAAGGCCGCACTGGCATGGCGCCCGCGACGCTTCAGAACGAGTTCCAGGCTGGAGCGTTTCTGATAAGCCGCCATATACGCCGTGCGATTCGCCGCAAACTCGTCGCTCGAGACGGCCGCCAGTCCCCCATCCGCGAGGCGAACCGTGGCGCCATGCGAGTGAACGTTGATGACGACGGCCGTCACCGTCACTGCGAATCGTCCCACTGCCGCGGCCCGTCCGAACCGGGCGTCACACCGCGGATGTAGATGATCTCTTCGTTCGGGCCGACGAGGCGCAGCTTTTGGTGGATTTCGGGCACCGCCCCCTGCGGATTAGCCAGACGCGCGATCGTGCGATGCTGCACGGCCTCCTTTGCCAACAGCGCCGCAATCTGCGCGCGCGAAGCGCGCACGTCGCCGGCCACTGCCACGTTCTTGGCAACGATACCCTCGAACTGAACGGCGATGACGGCGAGCATGCCGATGCCGAACGCCGTGACCGCGACGCGGCCGGCAAGACGAGCGATACGGCTCCACAGCGGCATTACGGAACCGCCGTTACCACATGGGGCTGCACTGCATGCTCCCACGTGCCGATGCGCCGGAATTTTGCATAGCGCGCGTCGCGCAAGGCCGCCGGCGTTTTTCCTTCGAGCGCGCGCAATTCGTCTTCGATCGTATCCAATACGATTTCGACGAAGCCGGCGGCATTGCGGTGGGCGCCCCCCAGCGGCTCCTTGATGACGCGGTCGACGATGCCGAATCCAAGCAGATCGGCACTGGTGAGCCGCAACCGTTCCGCGGCTTCCGGCGCGCGCGCCGAATCGCCCCACAAGATCGCCGCACAACCCTCCGGCGAGGCGACGGAATAGACCGCGTTCTCCGCCATGATCACCGTATCGGCGAGCGCGATCGCTAGTGCCCCGCCCGAACCGCCTTCGCCGATAATCGTCGCGACCACCGGAACCGTGGCCTTTGCGAGCGCGACCAGGCACGAGGCGATGGCCTCGGACTGCGCGTGTTCTTCCGAAGCGATGCCCGGGTCCGCACCCGACGTATCGACGAAACTCACGATCGGCAGGCGAAAGCGCGACGCAAGCTCCATAAGGCGCTTGGCCTTGCGATAGCCTTCGGGCGAGACCATGCCGAAATTGCGATGGATGTTCTCTTTGGTGTCGCGACCCTTGCGCTGCGCGAGCACCACCACGCGGCGCCCGCGAATTTTCGCGAAGCCGCCGACCAGAGCATGATCGTCGCGAAAATGCCGGTCGCCGTGGAGTTCGTCGAAGCTATCGAAGGCGGCGATGTAGTCCCCCGCCAGCGGCCGCTTGGGATGGCGCGCCATGTGCACGCGTTCCCACGGTGTGAGGTTTCCGAAGAGGTCGCCGAGGAGTTCGCGATACTTCTCCTCGAGCAGCGCGACGTCGCCGGAAGCGCCGCTGCCGCGCTCGCGCAGCGTGACGATGCGCGTTTCGAGTTCCTGCAGCGGCCCTTTCTCGCGCTCGACGATGACGTTCATCCGCGACTCGATTGCGAAATCGCTTCGCGATTTATCATTGATTGCGAAATCGCTTCGCGATTTCTCATTGAAGCGCGAATTCCGGAACGGCTTTGAGGACCGGGGAGATGCGCTTTCGATCGACGGCGTAATCGAGCAAGCGGATCAACGTGCCGCGCAAATCTATCCGCGGGACGACGAGATCTACGTGGCCTTTTTCGAGCAAGAACTCGGCCGTCTGAAAATTATCGGGCAGTTTCTGCCGGATCGTCTGCTCGATGACGCGGCGTCCGGCAAAGCCGATCGAGGCACGCGCTTCCGCGATGATGATGTCGCTCTCGAAGGCAAAGGAGGCAGAGACGCCGCCCGTCGTCGGATCGGTCAGCACCGTAAAGAACGGATTGCCGTCGCTCATGAACCGTTCGACCGCAAGCGTCGTTTTCGCCATCTGCATCAGCGCGAGCATTCCTTCCTCCATGCGCGCACCGCCGCTCGCCGTGAAGATGATGCAGGGCAACTTCCGGCGCCGCGCTTCTTCGAGCAGATGCGTGACTCGCTCCCCAACGACGGTTCCCATCGTGCCGCCGCGGAAATTGAAATCCATCACGCCCAGAGCCACGGGGAAGCCTTCGAGCGTCGCGAAGCCCGTGACGATCGCTTCGGAGAGATTCGATTTTTCGCGGTCGGCTTCGAGCTTCTGCACGTAAGGCCGCTTGTCGGTCCACTCGAGCGGATCGCCCGGCAAGAACTCATTGCCGATTTCGACGAAATCCGCATCGACCAGCGAGTTGATGCGATCGTACGCGTGCATCCGGAAGTGATAGTTGCATTTGGTGCAGACGGAAAGATTCGCTTCAAGATCTTTGCGATAGAGCATCTCGCCGCACGACGGGCATTTCTTCCACAGCGCCGCGTCTTCGGCCGGGACGTCTTTTTCTCGAAGGAGGCGGAGCCAGTCCGGCATCGGCATCAGGTTATACCTCCGCCCGCAACGGCCGGCGGCGAGAACGACAGCGTTTCCTCGATCGAAATACCGACTTCCGGCGATCCCAAGAAACGCGCCGCGTAGAGGCGGCGCAGCTGCTTGAGATAATTCGTGATCTCTTTGCCGTTGAGTTTCGATTCGCCGAACACGCGATCTTTGAACACGTATGGAACTTCCAGGGCTTTCCCGTATTTCGCCTTCGCGGCAACTTCCAGACCGATTTTGAAGCCGATCGGATCGAGTTTCACGTTCGCGAGCGCGTCGCGCTTGACCAGAAAAAAACCGCTGGTAATATCTTGAATCGGCGTCAGCAGATAGGCTAGCCTGCACGCGACGATCGAGGTAAGGATTCGCCGTTTGGGCCAGTTCTCGATGCCGCCGCCCTTTACGTAGCGGCTGCCGATTGCGAGCCCGTACTTGCCGCTCTCGAGTGCGGCGACCATCTTCGGAATGATGGTCGCGTCGTGGCTGAAATCAGCATCCATCGCACCGAGCGCTTCGGACTCGGCGCGCGCGAATTTCCAGCCGTCGATGACGCCGCTCGAAAGACCCATCTTACCGGGACGATGCAAGCAACGGACCGGATACGATCCCGTCAGCGCGTCGACGATCGCACCCGTTCCGTCGGGCGAATTATCGTCGACGACGATGATCTCTCCGTCGAGGGCGTTAGCTGCAAAGATACCGCTCACCATCTTGATGAGTTCTTCGATGCCGCCAGCTTCATTGTACGTGGGAACGACGATGCTGAACTTCACGCGTACCCAGCGCTCGACCAGACCAGACCCATAACTATCGAGTATACGCCAAAAACGCGCATGGTTCCGTTAAGATCGGGGCGGCACGGCCCCCCGATGCCCCCCAAGGGCGCACTCGCGCCCTGAGCAGGCGGGGCATTCTCGCGGATGCGTAGATATTTGCCGGAGGCGCGGCGGTACCACGGCAGCGTGGCGTGGGGATGCGGGTCAGTTCCTTGTGGTGCAAAGTCGTGCGTTGATCAAATGTCGCCGGATGCGTACAAGAGGGCGGAGCAAGTGACGAGGCCGGCGGTTTCGGTGCGGAGGATGCGGCTGCCGAGGGAGACGAGGTGGGCGCCTGCGGATTGGAGGGCGAGGGCTTCGGCTTCGGAGAGGCCGCCTTCGGGGCCGATGGCGACGAGGACGGTTTTGGCGCCGGCGATGAGGGCGGGGAGGCGGTCGTGTAGGGGAACGCGGGGCGCGAGTTCCCAGGGGACGACGGCTGCATCGTACGTTGGGATGCGGGCAGAGAGGGCGTCGAATGGGATAGGGCCCTCGACGGCGGGGAGATCGAGGCGGCCGCACTGTTGGGCGGCGCTTTTGGCGACGCGGCGCCAGCGCTCGAGCTTTCCTTCGCGGCTGCCCTCGCCGATGGTGCGGCTGCTCGTAAATGCGAGGATGCGCTCGATGCCGAGTTCCGTGGCCTTTTCGACGACGTAGTCCATCTTCTGGCCCTTCGGGAGGCCTTGGGCGAGCGTGATGCTCAGCCTGGTTGCTGCAGGGGCGGCGAGTTCGCGTTCGAGGGTGGCGCACACGTTGTCGCCCGCGATGCGGGCGGATGCGGCATAGAGACGGCCCGAGGAGTCGACGATTTCGAGCGCGTCGCCCTCGCCTTTGCGCAGGACGAGCGTGAGTTTGCGCGCGTCTTCCGGGGCGAGCGCCGGGGCGTCGCCCGGCGCGAAGACGCCGGAAACAAAAAATCTCGGCGCACTCACCGCGTGCGGCGCACTAGGGCGTGAACGCGTCCTTCACCCGGTCGAAGAACGAGCGGTCGTCGATCTGATCGCCGCCGACTTCCGCAAACTCTTCCAAGAGTTCGCGTTCCCGGCGCGAGAGTTTTTGCGGAACGACCACGTGGACCGTCGCGAGCAGATCGCCGCGCGTGCCGCCGCGCACGCTCGGCATGCCCTTGCTGCGGACACGAAAGGTCGTGCCGCTCTGCGTTCCCGCAGCAATCTGCACCGGCGACGCACCGTCGAGCGATGGAACGTCGATCGTTCCGCCCAGTGCGGCGAGCGTGAAAGCGATCGGAAGATCCGTGTAGATGTTGCTGCCGTCGCGGCGAAAGCGATCGTGGCGTGCCACGTTGAGATACACGTACAGGTCGCCGGCCGGGCCGCCCCGCGAGCCGCCCTCGCCGCTGCCCGTGACGCGGATGCGGCTGCCGTCGTCGACGCCGCCCGGAATCTTTACCGTTAAGGTGCGGGTGCGTTCGATGCGGCCCTTGCCGCGGCACGTTTCGCAGGGCGTGGGAATGAACGAGCCCTCGCCGTTACACTTCGTGCAGGCGGACTGCGTGACGAATTGCCCGAGCGGCGTTTGGCGAACGCTGCGCGTCGCGCCCGAACCGCCGCAGCGATCGCAGCGCTGGATCAGCGTGCCGGGCTTCGCACCCGAACCCGAACAGGTATCGCAGGTTCCCAAGTGGTTGAACGAGATCTCGCGTTCCAACCCGCGGAAGGCGTCCTCGAGCGTGATCTGCAGATCGTAGCGAAGATCGGCGCCGCGCTGCGGCCCCGTCGCTCGAGCGCCGCCGCCGCCTTGGCGGCCGCCGAAGAACATGTCGAAGATATCGCCGAAACCCTCACCCGTACCGAAGCCCCCAAATCCGGAGCCCGCGCCGCCCGAAGGGCCGGGGGCGCTGCCGTAACGATCGTAGTGCTGGCGCTTGGATGCGTCGCTGAGCACTTCGTAGGCTTCGTTGATTTCCTTAAAATGCGATTCGGCCGAGGCTTTGTCTTCGGCGACGTCGGGATGGTATTTGCGGGCGAGCCCGCGGTAGGCGCGTTTGATATCCGCATCCGAAGCGTCGCGCCCGACGCCCAAGACGTTGTAATAATCGGTGGCCACTGTTCCTCTAACGGATTTCGGTATTCGCCAGGTGATTGTTGAGCGAACGGGCCGTCCCCGACGCGAGCGCGAGCAGCCGGGCGTAGGGCATGCGCCGCGGCCCGAGGATGGCGAGCACGCCGATCGCCTCATCTCCGAAGTGGTACGGTACCGTAACGATGCTGCACTCGATCATTTCATCGGAACCGAGTTCGTGGCCGATCTTAATGTTGGGCGCGTCGGTCGCCGCGGCATCCGCGACCAGGTCGTAGAGCGCCTTCTGCTCTTCGATCACGCGTAAGATCGAACGCAGTTTGCGCAGGTCTTGAAACTCCGGCTGGTCGAGCAAGTGCTGCGTACCGCTCGATACGATCGAAGGCGGTGAGTCGGCGCGGGACGCGTCGGCGAACGCCGACACCAGCGTCTCCTCGAACGCAGGCGCGAGCCCGCTCTCGCCGACGACGCGCTGCAGATCGGCGCGATTGATTTGGCCCATCGTCTTCCCGCCGAGTGCGGCGTTGAGCCGGTTCGAAAGACGCGTCAGATCGTCGGCCGCAACATTATCGTGTTCGAAGGAGCGCTGCGTCGCAACGCCGAGCGAGGTCACGACGATCGCAATGCCGCTGCGCTCGGAAAGCCAGATGAGCTGGACGTGGCGAAACTGCTGCTGATTGCGCCCCGGGGCGACGACGAAGGCGACGTTGCGTGACAGTTGGCCGAGCAGCCGGGTCGTTTGCTCGATGACGTCGTCGAGTTCGCGGCTCGCGGCGCGGAATTCATCGTGGATCCGGCGCTGTTCTTCGGAGGGCAACGGTTCCGGGCGCATCAAGCGGTCGACGTAGGTGCGGTAGCCCGCATCCGAGGGCACGCGACCCGCCGAGGTATGCGGCTGCACCAAGTAGCCGCCGGCCTCAAGCTCCGCCATCTCGTTGCGGATCGTCGCCGAACTGACGCCGAGGTTGTACTTCTGGGTCAGGGTGTTCGAACCGACGGGCTCGGCCGTGGCAACGTACTCATAGACGACCGTCGCCAAGATGAAGGCCTTTCGCTTGTCGAGTTCGGGCCGGACGGGCGTTCCGTCACCCCCCGGCGGCGACGGCTTAGCAGTCACAGGTACGGAGTGCCAGCATTATCCCCGAGCGTAACATGGCAAGCAAGGCAGGGTCAAGTCAAGAATGGGCCGGCGCCGGCGAGGCAAGCGGCACGGACGCCGCATCGACGGCCGTTTGGAGCTCCGTCCAGTCGAGCTCGCCGACCGAAACGTGGCCCACAGTTCCGTCGCGACCCAGAATCAGCGTTACCGGCAGCGCCTTCACGCCGTAGAGATCGAAAATCTTGTCATCCGGATCGGCAACCGAGAGGACCTGCGCCACACCGTGGGAGTGCAGGAACGGTACCGTGACGTCGCGGTCCTGGTTGGAAACGACGACCAGCACGACGTCGTCGCCGTAGGTCTTCTGCAGGCGAGCGAAGGTCGCCAGTTCGTCTTCACACGGTTCGCACCACGTTGCCCAAAAGTTGACGACGACCGGTTTACCGGCCAGTGCGGACAGCCGTGTCGGTGCACCATCCGCATCGAAGGTGAAATCGGGCGGCGGTTTCGCAAAAGCGATCTTCGGCAGCCCCGTGCTTGGAACGCTCGCTTGGCGGCGTGCGTCGGCAATTAGCGGCGCTGCGGAAACCGAAGCGAGCAACACTAACACCGCGAGCAACTTGCGCACGCGCCATACTTTCGCGAAGACCCGCCTACGCGCCCGCCGTTCGCGAGGGTGCCGTCTGCGAGAACGCTAACTCGGACTCGAACGCAGCGCAGAGAAAGGTCCGGCATGCAGACGGGAAATCAGGGCATCGAAACCTACCAGCACGAGACCCGCACGTTTCCCCCGCCGCCGGTCTTTGCCGCGCGCGCAAACGCGCAGCCGGGCATCTATGAAGAGGCCGAGCGCGACTACCTCGCCTTCTGGAAAACGTGGGCCGATAGACTCGAATGGAGCGCGCCCTACCACACCGAACTCGAATGGAACGAGCCCTTCGCAAAGTGGTTCGTGGGCGGAAAGCTCAATGCATCGGTCAACGCGCTCGATCGTCACGTGCGCGCCGGCAAAGGCGACCGCGTCGCCTATTTTTTCGAAGGCGAGCCCGGCGACCGCCGGACGATCACCTACGCGGATCTCTTGCGCGACGTGTGCCGATTCGCAAACGGTTTGCGAGCGATGGGCATCGGGAAGGGCGACCGCGTTGCGATCTACATGCCGATGATTCCGGAACTGCCCGTTGCGATGCTAGCCTGCGCGCGCATCGGCGCCGCGCATTCGGTCATCTTCGGTGGATTCTCGGCCGATGCGATCGTCGACCGCGTCAACGACGCGTCGTGCGTCGCGATCATCACCGCAGACCAGGGTTGGCGCCGCGGCAAGAAAGTGCTGCTCAAAGAGACCTGCGATGTCGCGCTCGCGCAGACGCCTTCTGCGAAGCATTGCATCGTCGCCAAGCGCGTCGGCGATCCGGTGCAGATGACCGAGGGCCGCGATCGTTTCTGGGACGACGTGATCGCGGGTCAGCCCGATGAGTGCGCGCCCGAAGCGATGGATGCCGAAGACTTGCTCTTCCTGCTCTACACGAGCGGTACCACGGCCAAGCCCAAAGGCATCATGCATACGACGGGCGGCTACCTTACCGGCGTGACGGCAACGCACCGCCTCGTCTTCGATCTCAAGGACGCGGAGGACGTGTATTGGTGCGCGGCCGACATCGGGTGGGTAACCGGGCACTCGTATATCGTCTACGGACCGCTCTGCAACGGCGCGTCGAGCATCCTCTATGAAGGCACGCCGGATTTCCCCGATAAGGACCGCCTCTGGGCAATTGCCGAGCGCTATAAGGCGACGATTCTCTATACGGCCCCGACGGCAATTCGCACGTTCATGAAGTGGGGCACCGAATACGTAGAAAAGCACGACCTCGGATCGTTGCGCCTCTTAGGCAGCGTCGGAGAGCCGATCAATCCCGAAGCCTGGATGTGGTACCACGAACATATCGGCGGCGGCCGCTGCCCGATCGTCGATACCTGGTGGCAAACCGAAACCGGCGCAATCATGATCGCGCCGCTCCCCGGCATCACCACGCTCAAGCCCGGTAGCGCGACGTATCCGTTTCCGGGCATCTATCCCGATATCGTCGACGAAAGCGGCCAAAGCGTGCCGCTCGGCGGGGGCGGGTACATCGTCATACAGCGGCCGTGGCCTTCGATGCTGCGCGGCATCTATGGCCAGCCGGAGCGCTACAAGGAAACGTATTGGTCGAAATTCGAGCACATGTATCTTGCGGGCGACGGCTGCAATCGCGATGCCGACGGCGACTATTGGTTCATGGGCCGTATCGACGACGTGATGAACGTCAGCGGCCACCGCATCTCGACGACCGAAATCGAGAGCGCGCTCGTCGACCATCCCTCCGTTGCCGAAGCGGCCGTGGTTGGGAAAAACGACGAGGTTACGGGACAGGCGATCTGCTGTTTCGTGTCGTTGCGCGGCGCCCAAACCGGATCGCCGGATCTCGGCGACGAGCTGCGCAAACACGTCGGCGACAAGCTCGGAAAATTTACGACGCCGAAGTATCTCACGTTCACCCAAGAGCTTCCCAAAACGCGCAGCGGCAAGATCATGCGGCGGCTCCTGCGCGACATCGCAGAAGGCCGCATGCTCGGCGATACGACGACGCTTGCGGATTCGAGCGTCGTCGCCGAACTACAGGAACGCGCGCGATCGGAGGCTTCGAAAGAAGAGTGACGGCCACCGGCGCTACGTTTTTTTCGTAGCGTCGGTAGCGATCAGCACGAGGATGATGGCGGCGACCCAAGCGATGATCGTTCCCACGAGCCACGCCCGCCATCCGTCCTGCCACGTCGTATCGGGAAGCGTCGCGAGCGACAGACGATTCGATTCATCGAGCATGCCGCGCGCGAAACCGATCGCACACGCCAGCGTGTCGGCTGCGAGCAACCCGAAGACGACGATCTTCCCCCGCCGCACGAGTGCGGGCGAAAGCCGCTTCACCCTGCGAGCCGCGCGAGCGCGCGCCTCAGAATGGAACTCGCTGTCAGGTGCTCAGGTCGAGGCTGCGCACGCGCTGCGACTTTGCAAAAGCGCCGCAGCTGCAGATGCGCCACTCCGTTACGATTTCGACGCTCCCGAGCCGCGTCCGCGTCCGCGCTTCCGGCGGGCAGAGAATCGTAGCACCGCACGCCGGGCAGCGGGGCGATCGAATCGTCAGTCCTCGACCCCAGAAAGAAATGTCTATAGCGAAGACCCCGCGATCGGGAGGATCTAGAGCGACAGTTTATCACAGCCTCCGCAAACTTGTTTATGACGTAACAAAAAAATTACGGATTTCGTCGAGGGTCTCCACGCGTAGCGCGGGCGGCAGAGCCGCTACGATCGAGGCTCCGTAGCGCATCGAGATGGCCCGGCCGTCGAGGAGCACGATCAGTCCGCGATCGTGTTTGGAGCGGATGAGACGGCCGAAACCTTGCTTGAGACGCACGATCGCCGACGGAATCATGAACTCTTCGAAGCTCGGGCGCCCCGCGGCTTCGAGCGCTGCCAAACGGGCGGCAACGACGGGATCCGAAGGAGATGGAAACGGCAAGCGGTCGACGATCACGCACGAGAGCGAATCGCCGACGACGTCGATGCCTTCCCAGAACGTTCCCGTGGCGAACAGCACCGCGTTCTTCGTTCGGCGGAACCAATCGAGCAGATGTGCGCGCGGCATCTCACCCTGCAGCTTGACGGGAAAAGCGATGCGCTCTCGCACCGCCGCATAGACCTCGTGCAACCGCGCGTATGAGGTGAAGAGCACGAACGCGCGACCGCTCGTGATGTCGAGGATTTCTTCGACGAGCGGCGCGACGCGCCGGGCGAAGCGCGGATCTTTGGGATTGCAATCGGCGGGTGCGACGAAGAGCCGGGCCTGCTTGCGATAATCGAAAGGCGAAGGCGCGATGTATTCCTGCGCTTCGTCTATGCCGAGCGCGCGCCGCAGAAATGCAAACGACGTGCCGGTCGCGATGGTCGCACTCGTGAGCACCACGCTTTGCGTGCGCGCGAAGAGCGCGCTGCGCAAGTAGTCGGCCACATCGAAAGGCGCGGAATTCACTTCATAACGCCCCTCGCCGTCGGTGCGCTCGACCCAGCTTATCGCTTCGTCATCGGAGAGCGTCGTACGATCGATCGTGGCGATGTGCGCGAGGACGCCTCGCATCGCAAGATCGCGCCGCCGTTCCGCCTCCGCCACGTTATCGGGAGGGCGCTTGAGCGCGGCTTGCCAGTTCGCGTAGAGCCAGTTCTCGAGACGGTACAACGCCTTGGCTACCGCATCGAGCGCGCCCGGCGCCTCTTCGTTGACCGCGAGCTTGTAGCGTTCGCCCGGCACGCGCGCGAGCGTCTGCGAGAGCCCGCGCATCGTTTCGTCGAGTTCCTGATCGTAGGACACCGGCACGTTATAGTTGCGATGAAGCCGCCGCATCACGCGATTGAGGCTGCCGTTGGAGAGCGTTGCCGTCAACGCGGCTGAGGCCCACTGTTCGCATTGGTGAGCTTCATCCAGAATCGCGTAATCGTAGGGAGGCAGCAGCGTGCCTCCGACGGCGAGATCCAAGAAAAAGAGGGCGTGATTGACGACCACGATATCCGCGTACTTTGCGGAATCGCGCTGCTTGAAGAAGTGGCAATCTTTGAAGCGGTCGCAGAACTCGCCCACGCAATCGTCTGCGTCGGCATCGAGCGCTTCCCACTCATGTCCCGCCGGTACGAACGGCAACTCCGCCCGATCGCCCGTCTTCGTGGCGTCGGCCCAATCCCAGATCGCCTCCATCGAGGCGCTCTGCGCGATCAGCCGATCGGTCCTCATTCGATCGAGCTTCGCGCGGCACAGGTAGTGATTTCTGCCTTTGAGGAGGACCACGCGAGCCGGCACGCCGAGCGCGCGCAGCACGAGCGGAATGTCTTTGCGTACCAGTTGCTCCTGCAGCGCGATCGTCGCCGTCGATATCACGACTTTCTTTCCGCTGCGCAATGCGGGCACGAGATAGGCGAGCGACTTGCCGACGCCGGTGCCGGCTTCGACGATGGTGTGCGCGTTCTCGAGAAAACCGCGCTCGATGATCTTCGACATCTGCACTTGCCCGGGCCGCGATTCGAACCCCGCGAGCGCGCGCGCCAGCGTGCCTTCGGGCGCAAACACCGTCTCGATCGAGTCGGCCGGAGTCGCACTCATGCGCGGGGCGCCTCGGGTTCGAGCAGCTCTGCTTCCGTGGTTTCGCCGGTCGCAGTATCCCGCACGACGGGCGCCGGCGGCCGGGGCCGCAGCGCGAAGAGCACGTAACCGGCGATGAAGCCGCTGAAGAGGCCGCCCACATGGCCCGCCTTAGAAATGAACGGCACCGCGAACGTAAAGACCAAGTTGATGACGAGCACCGGAAACATCTGGCCGATCAACGCACGTCCGCGCGAACCGAGCTGCAAGCCGATTGCGAAGAGCGCCCCGAAGAGCCCGAAGATCGCGCCGCTCGCACCTACCGTCGGATCGTTCGGAGAAAAATAGACGACGGCATACCCGCCGCCGAGCAAGGAGATCGCATAGATCAGGAGCATGCGCCACGGCCCCGCCAACGCTTCCACGAAACGGCCCAAAACGTACAGCGAGTACATATTCAGACCGATGTGCATTAGCCCCGCGTGCAAGAAGGCGCCGCTGATGACCCGCCACCATTGCCCTTGCATCACGAGCGTTCCGGAGAGCGCGCCGAGCTCGACGAGCCCCTCGTTCGTCACCTGCGGACCGTTGATGAAGGTCGAGAGGTATGCGCCGGGATTGTGCTGACCGGGCGGCGTGCCGACCACGACCTCGTAGAAATAACACACGAAGTTGATGAGGATGAGCCCGTTCGTTACGGCGAAGCGATTTTTCATGCGACTGCCGCATCCCGCGGCGCGTACTTGAGGGCGCTGCCGGTATTAAAGAGCACGACTGGTCCCGTGAAGCTCCACCGCTTGCCTTCGAGCGCGCGCAATGCCGCAAGCGCCGCTCCGCCTTCTTCACTCGCGTCGATGCCCTCGAGCGTTCGTAACGCGAGCATGTCGTCGCGCATGGCGCGTTCGGAGACGGCGATCGCCGTGCCGCGCGATTCTCTGATCGCGCGCAGCATCAGCCGGTCGCCGATTGCGGCCGGTACCCGCAAGCCCCAGGCCGCCGTCGACGCATCGTTCCAGCGCTCGGCCGCAGGGAGGCCGCTTTCGAACGCACGCACGATCGGCGCACAGCCCTCGGCCTGCACGGAGATCATCTGCGGACGTTCGGCGCCGATCCAGCCGGCCGCTTCGAGTTCGTCGAAGGCTTTCCACATCCCGACCAGACCCGTGCCGCCGCCGGTCGGATAAACGATCGCCGCAGGCACCGCACCGAGCGTTTCCACCAGCTCGTACCCCATCGTTTTCTTGCCTTCGATTCGGTACGGTTCGCGTAGGGTCGCGACGTTGAACGCGCCCGTCTCGCGCGCGTAGCCGGCAGCGAGTTTACCTGCGTCATCGATGAGGCCGGCGACGAGTTCGACGCGCGCCCCGTACGTACGGCACTCTTCAACGAGCGTGGGCGGCGTATCGCGAGGAAGAAACACCGTAACCGCGATCCCGGCGCGAGCGCCGTAGGCTGCAAGCGCGCCGCCGGCGTTACCGGCACTGGGCGCGACTAGTTCGCGGATGCCGAATTTCTTTGCGCGCGTCACGGCAACCGACATCCCGCGCGATTTGAACGACCCCGTCGGATTGCCGGATTCGTCTTTCACGTAGACCGGCACGTCGAGTCCGAGGGCTCGTTCCAAGCGCTTCGCGCGCAATAAGGGCGTCGCGCCTTCGCCCAGCGACACGGGTTCTTCACCATCGTCGAGCGGCAGCGCTTCGCGATAGCGCCACATCGAAGGTTCGCGCGCTGCCACGGCCGCTCGATCGAGCGCGACGCGGCCGTAGCGCACCAGGAGCGGCGCGCCGTCGTGAGGGCACGTGGTCGCCGGCCGTTCGGCATCGAATCTATGGCTATCGTCGAGCGAGCAGGCGAGATACTCGGGCCGCACTATGCGGTGGCGAGTTTCGCACCGCTGGGTACCTCGATCGGCACGACGATCACCATGCGCGCGAGTTCGAGTGAGATCGCGTGTTGCCGTTCGCCGATTTTCACCGTCACCGGGCCGCCGAGCGGCGCCTTTTCGATCAGTTCGACATCGGTTCCGGGACGCAAACCGATCGATCCGAGGTAGCGCAACATTTCCGAAATTTCTTCGGTCACGCCGAACACGCGCGCGACGTCGCCATCCTGCAATTGCGCGAGCGGGAAGCCCGGCCGCACGGGATCGCTCAGATCGGCCGGGGGGATCGGATGCCCGTGCGGGCACGTTTTGGGATCGCCGAGCACCGCGATCAAACGTTCCTCGACACGCGCGGAGATCGCGTGTTCGAGCATGCACGCTTCCGAGTGCACTTCGGCCCAATCCATTCCGAGAATCTGCGTCAGAAAACATTCGGCGAGCCTATGGCGACGCAGCACACGAACAGCAACCGTGAGCCCTTTTTGCGTGAGCTTCGCTTCGCCGCGAGCGCGATGGTCGATGTAGCCATCGCTGCCGAGCTTCTTGAGCATGCCGGAGACAGAGGCGGGCGCGACGCCGAGTTCGGTCGCGAGTGCGGATGTGGAAACGCCGGAGCCCTCCCGTTCGAGCCGGTAAATGGCTTCGAGATACTCCTCGGTCGACTCGTCGAAATGCGTATGTCCGGGCATGTCGCTTCTAACCTTCGCTATGCAGGCAATGTTTCCAGGCCGCCAAGCGCGGATTCGAATTCGGCCAAAAGGAGCGCCTTACGCTGCGGGGCAGCGAAGCTCGCTTCAATTGCCGTTCGCGCGAAGCGGGCAAGGGCGCCGGATCCACATTGCGCGCCGACGAGCTCGTACTCCCGGTCCAGGGTCGTCGAAAACAGTGCCGGGTCGTCGGCATCGATCATGCAGCGCACCCCGAGCGCATCCAGCTCCTCGATCGGATGCGGAGCACCCGGCGGAACGACCCCGGTAAGGCGATTCGAGGTCGGGCAGCATTCGAGCGGGATGCCGCGGAACGCCAGCAGATCGACGACCGCCCGATCCTCGCGGGCGCGCACGCCGTGCCCAATGCGCTCTGCGCCCAACCGCTCGACGGCGTCGCGAACACTTTGGGCACCGGCCGCCTCGCCGGCGTGAGCGACCGTGTGCAGCCCCTGCGCGCGCGCAAAGGCGAACGGCTCATCGTAGAGTTCCGGCGGAAAATTCGCCTCGTCCCCGCCGAGCCCGATGCCCACGACTCCGAGACCGGCTTCCGCCAGCCGGACCGCGATACGTGCGGTTTCGAAGGCGCGTTCCACGCCGAAATTCCTGGTCAGATCGCAGATGAACGCGACCTCGATCGGGCTTTCTCGGGCAGCCGCGTCGAACTCGGCCCGCATTGCGCCCACCGCCGCGGCGACGTCGAGGGTGGGGTGAAAGAACGTCCAGACCGACGGGGAGATGAAGACTTCGGCGTACCGCACGTGCTGCCGGCATGCTTCGCGCGCGTATTCGCGGGCGATCCGGGCGTAATCTTCGGGCTCTTTGAGGGCTTTGCAGACCTCGGCAAAGGTGAGCAAAAACTCACGGAAGGTTGCGAAGTCGTAGGTGGCTTCTAGGGGTCCCGCCGCACGCGGACTCTCGACCCCACGCAGAGCCGCGAGTTCGCGGAACGTCCGGGCCTGCATCGTCCCTTCCAGGTGGCAATGCAACTGGACTTTCGGAAGAGCCCGGACGAAAACAGGGAGGTCGGACATCACCCGGATTTCGTTCCCGGGCGGTCGGCCGCCGACCCCCGAACTTGCAAAGAGGAGCGATTCCTCTTTGACAGCCGGGCCGCGGCAGCATATACTCATGGACGCCCATCGCGGGGTGGAGCAGTCCGGTAGCTCGTCGGGCTCATAACCCGAAGGTCACAGGTTCAAATCCTGTCCCCGCAACCAAGTGAGATCCAGCGACTTCGTTCGCTGGATCTCTTTTTCTCGCGGAAAATGCGCGAGAGTACCTGCCACGGCGCAACGGGACGGTTGCCGCAGTCGGAGGAAAGGCACCAACGCCGAGCGTCCTCTAGTTCGCGACGGCGCCAGCCCAAGTAATCTCGACGATCTTCCATTTCCTCGCGACAAAGTCGGCCTCGCGCTGCTTCTTCGCGTTTTCGGTGTCAGCCATCACCTCTGAGGTGATGCACTGGCCGCCATCGTTTGAGGTGGCACCGAATGTCTTCGTTAGGTAACTTCCGAAGGCGGCGTTGAGGAGGGGCCTCTTTGGCGTCGGCGCTGACACGATCACGTTACTGAAATAGATGGTTTTCTGAAGGCCACCGAAGCAGAAACTGTAATGCGTCGCCGCTACAGGCACGGTTCCATTGCCGGATGCACCACCCAGCGCCTGCGATGTGCAAAGCAGCGCCAGGCCGATAGTCGCGACCGAAAATTTGTTGCCCATTTGTCGAGCTCCCATTTTGGACTCTTGCGATTACAGACATTATGCGACGCCTGCGAGTCAGCACCGAGGGTAATCCGGCGCTCCGGTTCAGCACATTGCCCAACATGCCAGGTGGAAGTCACTCGCTTGCGATCGAGTTCTCCGTCGACCTTGATAGTATTCGCCGCGGCGCGAACTAGTACCCACCGCCATCCGCCGGCACGTCACCCGTTGTCAGCATCGCCTCGCCGTTCAAATCCTGTCCTCGCAACCATTGAAAGCTCGTCACCCACGGGCTTTCTTCTTCGTTCTCCGGGCTCCGAAACTCACCGGCTGCGTCAACTTGCAAAAATCGCTTTCGCAAACCCGGCGATGTTTGCAAACGTGGCCTTCATCGGAAACGTTCGTGACCCGGCGAGACGACAGACGAGAACGACCGTTAAAGCGCTATTAGCGTTTCTTGATAACTCATCACTCGGCGCCGAAGGCTCCGCTCGCCGCCGAGGCCGCCGTCGCGTTAGCGCTCGAACGGGGCCCGCCGCTTTGATCGCCGTCGCAGACAGGTAGAAAGCATCCTGCGCGCAGCGCATCCGTTCAGAGGGCGAGGTTATCGCGGGCCGTTACGAGTTGTTGACGTACGGGCTGCCATATCGATCCTCGATAGCGGGCGAAGATCGTAGCTACGCGGGGAGCGCGGAGAATAAGATGACGATGTATGCGACGGTCATAACCGCGGCCACCACAGCGTTGACCTTTTGGGCGAGCTCCGACGGAGTGCGCAGCGCGGCTATCGCAAAGAGTGCAAAGACGAGCAATGCTCCGAAGTTCGCATTGAGCGGCACGTGTCCGTACAGGACTAAATCCTTGACGAAGCTGAGGCCGATCAATATGAGAAGCACGCTTAGGAACCACGGGCGGTTCCGTGCGAAGTCCGCTCGCATGTCGAAGGCGCTTGCATCATCGGGCACGGGCAAGATGAGGGCGCACAAGAGATAGAGCGCCGCCGGCTCCGCCAGCAGCACGAGAAACGCACCGAACCTCCAGGCGGTGTAGTTGCGCAGCGACGCGTCGGCCCACCACAGCTGCGCGATCAGCAGAAAGAGTATGCCTGCCCATACGAGGCTGGGCCAGTAAACGGTGGTACGGTCGCGATTATTAATGACGCGTACGATGCTACCGAGCACGTGCGCGGCAGCCAAGCCCAGGACGATCGAGATCAGCACCGACAGGTACGAAAACGAACCGCTCATCGCGGGTCGCGCATATTGCCGCGATAGCGCATCTGCGCCACCTTTCGTCGAATCGAGATCGATACCTCAGCCGGCTGCGCCTATTCGCCGACACCCAAGTCGAGTAGCCACTAAATAGCTAAGGAAGCCGAACCTGGCGAGAAAACGACCTTCTATCGCGTTTTTCTCTTCAGGCTCGCCGCCGGCTAGTGCGGGGGCAGTTTCCCCGACACCACGATCGTGATACCGGCCGGAATCTTGCCGTCTGAAATACTGCTCTCGGTCCTTTTAATATCGCCGATGACCAGCGTGCGCGGGATGCTTATGGTTGCAACGCGCTCGACGCCGGCGAACGTCGCACTGCCATACACCGGGCTCACGGCGCCGGTCTTAGCGTAGGTGATACGGACAGAAATGGTCTTCGCTGCGGTGAGGTCTTTTGCGTGCGCGGAAGCAATCGTCACGGCGTCGGACTCCAACCGGCGCATTCCCGCATCGTCGGAGACGTTCCCGGCCACGATTGCAGCGATCGCCGGCGTTGCATCCCAAATGATCAGCGCATCGGTTCCGGTCCTCGCTAGGATAGCGGTCCCCGGCACCTCGTCGGCGCGCGCCGCGCCGGATGATCCAAGCAGCAAGAGGGCCAGCGCGATGCACCATTTTCTCGGCATACCGAATGGTTTCGCATTCGCCCGCCGACCTACTCGTCCGATTTGGTCTAGGGCCGCCTCAAAGGTGCGTTCAAGAAGAGTCGTCGTATGATTCGTCTCCTCTCGGGTGCCCTCGCCCTTGCCGCCGTGTTAGGTGCGACGTGCGCCGCCGACACCGTAGTGCCGCCGAGCACGATGTATGCGCAAGTATCGACGTGGATCGGCAGCGGAGCGCGAGGCAATTTCAACGGGAGCGGGCTGCAAGCGTCCTTCATCATGCCGACGGGACTCGTGTTCGATGCGGGCGGGACGCTCTTGGCGGCCGATTCCGGAGCACAGAACATCCGCGCGATCGACCCGAGCGGCACCACCCGCACCTTCGCGGGGCCGGATGCTCCACTGACGGACACGATGCCCGGCGGGTACGTCGACGGACCCGCGGCCGCAGCACGCTTCGACGGGCCGATGGGAATGGCGATCGGTCCGGACGGCGCGCTGTACCTCGCCGACTCAAGGAACCGCGTCGTCCGTCGTATTGCGAATGGAACGGTCTCGACATTCATCGGTCAAAAGGGCGATCTTCCCGTTATCGACGGTCCTGCGGCGGTCGCGACGTTTCTCCAACCGATGGGGGTCGCGTTCGACGATCGCGGCAACCTGTATGTTGCCGACAACGGAATCGGCGTGCGCATCGTCGATGCTACGACGCGCACGGTTTCCACCTTAGCCGGCACGTCGACCACCCATGCGACGGGCGTAGCGTTTTCGTCCGCCAACGGGCTCCGCTCGCTTTTCGTTGCGGATAACGCCGGGTTGAGCGTCTACGATCTGGCCCGCGGAACGTCGACGAGGCTAGAAACCGTCGTCGATCTTGCAAAACTCCCGCAACGGGTAGAAGGCGAAGCAAATGCCGGTTTCCCGTTTGCCGTCGGTGCCCTGACGCCCAGCGAGGCGGTCTACACGGACCTGCGTGAGGATAGCCTCTTCTACAGCCAGTCCACGTTCGTGCGACAAATTGCCGGCGCCGAAGTCCCCGATCCGTCAGCCTACGCCGGCGGCTGGCGCGACGGCTTGGGACCCGAGGTTCGGTTAAACGTACCGATGGGAATCGCGGTCGCGAAAGATGGCCGGATTGCCGTCGCGGATAGCGGCAATCGGGTTATCCGGCTGGTGAGCGGCATCGATCGGCGCTACTACGTCGGGTACGATCTGCGAAATTTCGATACCTATCGGCCGGGACCGCACGACTACGGCATCGCGATCGTCGGCACGTCCATGAATTGGAATGACACGGTTTGGGACGATTCGATCGCCGGGGTCGCGCAGAAAACGCTCGACGCATCATCGACTTGGAAAGTCGCCGGCCTCCGGCCGCCGGCCATCGTTCCCTTCACGCTGCTCGGCGGATACGATGATGACAAAATCAAGTTCATCGAAGACACGGTTTCCGATCTGCCGGTCCACTGCGTCGTCTACTTGGCGGATCTTTTCAGCCTTCAGCGCTTCGGCGACCCGGCTTACTCCGTGGTCATCGAGTCGGGGCCACACGCAGGCGAACTCAACCGCGGCCTCATCGCAGCGTTCGCCTCGAAGTTCCGGCACCTTAGAAAGGTTCTAGCGAGCAAGCACATCGATTTCATCATCGTCTTCACGCCGGATTTTTTCGACGTCTCGCCGGCCGAGTCGCCCATTACGCAGTTGTTGCAACGCTATCCATATAACGATCGGATACAGATTCAACATCAGGCAGCGCAACTGCTCGGCGAACTCCTTCGCGCCGACGGCATGTTCTACAGCGCATCACCTCTGTTCGAACGTGCGCAGACGACGCCGCATCCTTTACCGCTCTTTGGAACGACCGACTTTCACCCAAATATCAACGGCCGCGCGCTGATCGGAACTGCGGTCGCACGTGCGCTCGAAGAGAATGCCGAAACGCTCGCGAAATCCGGAAATTCGAAATAGCCTCCGGAGATCGATAGCAACTACGCTCCAGCGGCACCTTCCTCGTTGGCCTCCCACGGGCCGAAAGGCGGTATCTCCAAATGAACCATCACCTACGCGTATCCGTGGCGCGGTTTGCGGCGATGTTGACGATCGTTGCCGGTTCCATCAGCGACCCGGCCAATGCCGCCCTCCCGCCGGCCCTGGCGGCCGCGTACGCGAAAGACATAATGCAGCCGACGTGTGTCGGCGCCCTCACGAAAGACGGCGAGCAGCACGAGGTCACGCTCGCGACCGGGGAGCGGATCTTTCTCGTTCGGGGCGCCTGCGGTTGCGGTGCATCGAACTGCAAAGTCGGCGTGTATACCGCGCAGGGAGACGGATATCGCAGCCTCCTCCTCAATATCGCGCAGCAGTTTGTTGCCAAGCCGGACGGCACGCTCGTCATGACGAGCGAAGACGACGCTTGGGAGTCGGAACGCTCTTCGTATCGTTGGAACGGCAACGCGTACGCCATCGTTTCAGAGGTCAGGGTGTTTGGCAAGTACACGAAACCCGTCGCGGAGCCCGTGCAGTTTGCGGCCGGAGCGTCGTCCGCAACCGTTAGCGGAACGAAGGTGACGCAGCATTTTCCGGACGCGTTCAAATTCGGCGCGGCCAAAGGCCAAACGCTGACCTTGACGTTCCTCCAGCACGATCCGAAAGTGAACGAGGTATACGTATCCCGCTTCAACGGCCGGAGCGATGGGACGATCCTCTCGCCCACGCAGAGCGGCGATTCCTATACGGTCACGCTCCCCTCGAGCGGCGATTACCTCCTGGAAATCTACGGTGCCGATGAGACGTTCCGGTCGTATACGATGACGATCGCGATCAAGTAACGGCGCGCGGCCCCGCGTTACAGCGCATAGGTATCTACTTCGCCGTACGTGATTTGTGCGCCGGGGTTCTGCAGCGATGGACCCGTGTAGGCCGAATTTACCGTATAGAAATTCGTGCTCGCAGTGTTGACGACGATGCCGGAAAACTGGTTGTCGCTCGGGCCGCCGGGTCCGAGCGAATCGAGCGGCGTCCCGGTCGTTGGGTTGAAAGTCAAGAGGTTGAACGTCCATGCCGTCAGATACGGCGGCGCGTTGACGCCCGTCGTATCGGAACCCGCTGTCGCCGACGAATTCGGGCACGGCAGCGGCGCGTTATACGGATTGTTGAGATCGCGCCGGGGGAAAATGAACTCGAATTCGTTGCTATTACCCTGATACGGCGTTACGAACGATGCGGTCGACGGGGTTAGCGTGTTCACCTGGACCTTCGTTAGTCCCGAGCTTCCGGGGATGAGGAAGTATTGGTAGAGCAGAGGCTCCGCCGTACTGCCGAAACCGCCCCCAGCGAAGATCGCGAAGGTATAACTCGTATAGCCGGTGGCCAGCGCGTTCGGATATGGCACGCCCGTCCCGCACATGTCGATTGCGATGACGTACGTGACGCCCGTGAAGTCTAGCGTTCCTGCCGTCTGAAACTTCACGACGATGTCGCCCGCGAGATCGCTCTCGCCACCCGGCACGTTCGGTGTCACCTGATGACCGCACGCGTCGAGCATCGTCCCGAGCGCAAGCACGAACGTGGCGGAGATAACTCGGCGCAACATGATCCATGTAGCGCCGCCGGACGCATCGTGTGACGCGTCGCATAAACTTTACGAGGGCGCGGGATCCGGCCGTTCCGGCCGCACGCCGACACCGACGAACTGCGCCAATACGTAACGCAGGAAGCCGAACGTGCGAATGCCGCGCTTCATCGCATCGAGCGATGAGCGGTCACTGCGCGCGAGGGCCGGAGCGAGAAAACGGCGATGCGCTTTGACTTGCGCCGCCTGGGTAACGCGAACGGCAAACTCCCGGCGGCGCTGAATGCGGCCAAGAGTTGCCATGCTCAGCCGGCGCTCGCGCAGCGCCGGCCCGAGCAGGTTCGATGTCGCGATCGCATCTTGAATCGCGAGATTGATGCCGACGCCGCCAACCGGCGACATGGCGTGCGCGGCATCGCCGATGCAGAGCAGTCCCGGGATAGCCCACGTGCGAAGCCGGTCGACCGAAACGCTCAGCAACTTGACGTCGTCCCACGTCAGCACGTTCACCCGGTCGCCGAGAAACGGTGCGCCCTCACGGAGCTCGGCATGAAACGCCTCGATGCCGCGCGCGCGAATCCCATCGAACGCACCCTTGGGAATCACGTAAGCGCACTGCCAATAGGTCGTGCGATCGAGGAGCACCATGAAATGGCCGAGTTCGATGCTGCCGAACGTTTGCGGCGGATCGTCCGGCCGGCGTTCGACTCGCATCCACAGAACGTCGATCGGCGCGCCGAGATCGCGAGTCGCCAGGCCCGCTTTCTCGCGGACCGTCGAGCGCCGTCCGTCGCAGCCCACGACGAGATCTGCGAGAATGATCCGTTCGCCTTCCTCCGTTGCGACCTTTACGCCCGTCACGCGCCAGCCGTCGCGCACCAGATCCGTGCAGTCCGCATTCATCATCACGTGGAACGACGGGAAACGCTTCGCGCGCTCCGCCAGAAAATTGAGAAAATCCCATTGCGGCATCAACACGAGATATTTGTTGTGAGCCGTGATGAAGCGGAGGTCCGGACCGGGAAGCGTCTCGCCTCCGATCTGGATAGCAAAACGCGTCTGCCGCGTGTGCGGTATGGCCAGGAAGTCGTCGAGGAGGCCGAGCGATTCGAGCGCGTCGAGCGTCGACGGGTGCACCGTGTCCCCGCGGAAATCGCGCAAGAAGTCGCCGTGTTTCTCGATGACGACCACATCGATGCCTTGCCGCGCCAGCAGATAGCCGAGCATCATGCCGGCGGGGCCGCCGCCGGCAATGCAGCAGGCTGTTTGCAGAGGAGACCCCGGGAGCGGCGCCTCGATCGTCATGACCGGCGAGGTTCTCGGCTCATTTCGTACGCTCCGCTTCACACGGTTGACAAGGAATCGCAAATAAGGCATACCAATAGAATAATTTAGGTATTCCTAATTCATCTTGACGGAGCTCCTATCAGCGTGAAGACCTTTGCCATTGCCCTTTCGGCCTTCTTCGTATTTGGAGTGGTATTGGGCGCTGGAGCATCTGCCCAAACCGTCGAGGCCGGGGTGGCCGGGACCGTGCTTTCGAGCGACGGCGCCCCCATTACCGGCGCCTCCATCGCCTTTTCCGGGAACGGTCCCACGCTCGCGACCGTGAGCGATCGTAAAGGCGCGTTCGGCATCGCGCATGTCGTACCGGGAACCTACAGCCTCAGCGTGACCGCTCGAGGCTACAACCCGATCACATCGCGCACGGTCACGATCGCATCCGGCGCGATGACCACGATCGACCTCCGGCTGCCCCGCCTGCAAGCCTCATCGCTCACCGTCATCGGAACGGTGCGCACGAACGGCTCGCAGGCGATTTCCACCCTGCCGGCGCCCACGCTCGACATCTCGACGCAACCGTACGCGCAGGAAGGCGAAACGCGCATCAGCGACATTCTTGGCGACCAACTCTCGACGACCGTCGTGCCGGTGATCGGCGGAGGCCTGAACGCTCCCGAGGTCGTCTCCCTGCGCGGTCCCGACCCCAGCGAGACGCTCGTCGATATCGACGGCCACCAAGTCAACAACGGCGGCACCGGCGATTTCGATCTTTCGCTGCTCGATCCGGCCGATCTCACGAGCGCGCAAGTCGTCTACGGCGTCGCACCCTCATCGCTCTTCGGCCCCAATACCCTCGGCGGCGCGCTCAACGTGCGAACGCTCGAGCCGACCGCGCAAACGCATGTGCTCGAACGCCTTACCGTCGGAACGTTCGACACGTTCGGCGAGACACTGCAAGCCACGGGGACGGACGATCGCCTCGGCTACGCGTTTTCGTTCCATCGTCTCACCTCCGGCGGCGATCAAGACGGCGCGGAGTTCCCCAACACCACGGGCGTACCCGGCGAATCGCAAATCGGCGACGCGCTCGATGCGTCGTCGACGATTGCGAAGCTGCGTTACTCCCTCTTCAACGGCGCGGGTTTCGTCGGGATCTCGCTGCGCGACCAATCCGTGTTTCGGGACGTTTCATCCACGCTTTCGTCGGTCGATCCGGGAGCGGGGCCGGGCGGGAGCTCCGAATATTCGAACTATTCCGGATCCTCGATCCTTTCGCATAACGCGGCCTACGGCTTCGACGCGCAAGTGCCGCTCGGGCGCACGAACGGCGACGGCATCTATCCGACGACGGCGATCTTCCGTCATCAAACGTCGGTAGCGGATCAAACGGTCGACGGACCCGGCGCTTCGACCTCACCCTATCTCTACAACGATCGCGACATCATTGCGGACGATACACTCGAAATAGACCATGCGCTGCCGCGGGGCGAGCTATCGGTAAAGTACGCGCTAACGAACGAGGCCCTTACGACCGATTTCGTCCCCGGCGTCGTCTACGCCGATGCGTTCGCGAGACAGCCTGCGTCCGCGGCACTCGACGTCGCGCGCGATGTCGCCGGGACGGCGTTCACCGCCGCTCAAAGCGACGTCGCACCGCTAGATGAAACCATCGTAAACGGCACGGGCGAAAGCCAGCAGTTGCTCGCACAGACGGAACGTTCGCTCGGGCTTCGCTACGCCGCAGAACCCACGTCGCATCTGCACTACACGTTCGCCGGCTATTACAGCGACTACAGCACCTTCGGGCACAGCGTCGATCCTCGTTTCGGCTTCGTTTGGACGCCGAAGGCCCAGAGCGCCGTGCGCCTTTCGGTCGGCTCGACCTTTCAATCGCCGCAACTGCCGACGTTTATCGTTCCGGCGGTGCTGCCCGCACCGGTCGACGGCTACGTAAGCATCGGCAACCCGAACGCAACCGCGGAACGGGCGACCTCCTACGATGCAGGCTACGAACACAGCCTGCACCTTCTCGGAGCGGACATTCACCTCGGCGGCGACCTCTACCGCACCGATCTTCATAACGGCGTCGCGACCTATAACTCGCCGACGCCGTGTGCGCCGGGTGCGAATCCCGCGACCTATGCCACGTGCCTTTCTTATCCCGTCAACGTCACGCAGGAAGTGTACCAAGGGCTCGAGCTGCATGGCGATATCGCACTCACGCTGCGCGATATGCTGCGTGCAGGCTACGATATCGACAGCGTCTACACGCAATCGGTGCCGTCTGTCGCCTCGGATGACGTCGTTCCGTACGAGCAAGCGTTGGGAGTGCCGCTTCACAAGCTCACCCTCGACTACACGCACGAACCGGGATCGGGCCTCGCCTATTATGCAGGCCTGCTCTACGAAGGCGCCTACAACGAAACGAACCTAGCGCCCTACGCCACCGTGCGTGCCGGCCTGACGTGGCATCTGCGACATCTCGACGTCGGCCTCTACGGAACCAACCTCACCGACGTCGATGATTTCCGGCAGCAGCGCGTCGGCGCGGGCGTCCCGTACGGCGGCTTGACCGGCGCGATCCCGACGAACGCCATTCCGCTAGCGCCGCGAACGGTGACGTTCTCGATCGCGCACAAGATGTAAAGCGAGCCCGGTACCACGCGAAGAGCCGTCGCGAAGTACCGGGCCCCTTTGAAGGCGTATAGTCGCCCGATGCTCCCGCGTCCGGCACTACTCGTTCCGCTCGTCGCTCTCACGATGGTTCTTACGGCCCACATGACGGCACGGGCGGCGTGTCCCGGGGTCGATCGCAAACTGATCGAGGCGCAAGCAATGCTTCGAGCGGCGGAGCCCGCGCGCGACGCGACGCCGGCGGATTTCGAGCGCCGCATCGGGCTGATCGAATCGGCCTACGAAGACGCTGCGGCCGCGGAAACCATCCGCACGACCACCCCCGGCGGATGCAGCGATATCCAGCAAGTGTACGACAGTATGCTCACGCTCTCGTGGGCCGGCCTGCTGCTCGCGTATCTCAAACCGTCGTTTGAATTCTACGTCGAGGACCCTTCGTGCAAGGCGATTTCACGGCTTCAAACGCAGAGCACGATCCTCGATGCCGATGAGACGATGAATCGCTCGCTGATCTCTTGGAACCCGTTCGATCCGCGCCTAATCGCGAACCGCGATCACGTTACCAAGCTCGTGGACGTGGCCGCCGCCTACGCACATGTCCCATTGCCGGGCCCGGGGCAAGCCGAAGATTACGCGCGCCAAGATCGATATCTCCTCGAAGCGGCTCGACAAAAAGTCACGGTCGATTGCGCGGCGAGCGTCACCGACCCGCGCATCCCAACCTCGATCGTCGATCGCATTTTCGCCTCCGGAGCGATACCCGCCACGCTTCCGTAAGTGCTTGCCGCGAGCGTGGTCGTACGTCATCTCGGTTAAGAACCGGCCGCAGCCTGCGCTTGGGTTAGCGCGGTTTTCAGTTCGGCCGGAACGGCGCTCGCATCCCCGCCGAGCATCGGCGCGATCGAGACGAGCCCTGCTTTCTTTTGCAGCGCTCGCCCCTGCGGCCCGACAAGAAAGGCCACAAACGCCGCGCCGCCGGCCGGGTTGTGCGCAGAGGTTGGAATCGTCACGGCGTAGACGATCGGGGCGCCGCGGTACGTCTTCCCCGCGACGGTCACCGACGTCGTCGCATAGTCGCTCGCATGTGCGGGTTCGCCGAGGTCGATGTCGGGCGGCAGCGGGATCACGTCGTAGCCGCGGCTAGCCGCTTCCGTGGAATACACCCAGAGCGCATCGATATCGCCCGTCTCGAGGCGCGCGATCGCACTCTCTTCCGGCAAAATCTGATCGGGATTCTCCTGATCGCCCAACAGCTTTTGCGAAAGCCCGGGCTGCTTGTAGAACTTCTCCGCCAGCTCGAGCACGAGCAAGACGCGGTATCCTTTGGGATCGGCGGCGGGATCGGTTCGCGCCACGCGCAGCCCCGGGGTCGCGAGCGCGTCGTACCAAGCCGTCTTTCCGGCCGCAGCGGAAGCGAGAACTTGCGCGTGCGGCGATTTCTTCGAGTAGGCGATCTGCATGCGCGTCGAGGCAAACGTTGCGAACCAGCGCGCAGACGAATGTCCGGCATCGCCAAAAAGCGATGCGATCGCCGCCGTATCGGCGCTCACGAACACGTCGGGCGTCCGTAAGCCGTCCCGAATGAGATTTGCGAGGGCAGTGCTGCCTTTCGCTTCGCCGTGGAAGGCGGGTCCCGTCGCCGAAAACGCGGGACCCAGCGACTTCTCCATGAAGTCCACGAGCGAACCGGCGTAGGCGACGGCAACATCGCCGGATTGGGCTCGCAGCGAATGGAGCGGTGAAAACGCGAGCGCCGCGATGCCCAAGAAGGCCGTCCGTTTCATGCGGGCGGCTTCTACGTTTGGGTTCGGGCACATCCCCCGCAGCGGAAAGCTAGGGGGTCGCGCCGCAGTACTCGGTTTCGGCCTTCTTCACATCGCTATCGAACGTGCTTCCATCCGAGCGAGCATAGGTAATCGTATCGACGCCGCTGCCGGCGGGGACGAGCAAGCGGTTCGTGATGACGCGATGACCGTCGGGACCGAACGCAAACTCGACCACGTGGCCGGTCGCGCCGTGGCACGGCACGTCTTTGTCTGCCGACATTTTGATGCCGTTCGTCGCGATGTTCTTCTTGATCGCGGCCATCGCATCGTCGTACGAGGTCGTCGTGTCCTTAATGTAGGTGACGGTCGCGATATCGCCTGCGATGTGCCATTCCTCGATCGTCCGCGCGGGATCGACCGCAGTGGGCGGCGGATTGTGGCTCCAGCCTGCAGGTCCTAAAAATGCGACGGTAGTGTCGGCAAACGCCGTTGCGGCGTTTGCAAGAACGAGACAAGAGACAAAAATCACAGTACGCATACGATAACGTTACTCGAATCGCGACCGGTGGGCCGCTAGATATTGGGCGAAGACGAGGGCCCCGCCGTTAGCCCGATGCAGTAATCGCACCGACCTCACGGCCGACGCGCTCGAAGGCCTCGAGCGCCCGGTCGAGATCTGCCCTTTCGTGCGCCGCGCTGAGTTGGACGCGGACGCGGGCGGTTCCCTCAGCCACGACCGGGAAGCCGAACCCGGTTACGAAGATCCCCTCCTGCAGAAGCCGGTCGCTCATGGCGATCGCGGCCGACGTTTCGCCCACGATGATCGGGACGATTGCGCTCGGGCCTGCAAGCGGGCGAAAGCCCAAGCGCTCCAGGCCCTCGCGAAAATAGGCGACGTTGTCACGTTGTTTCTCGACAAGCTGCGGTTCGCGTTCGAGAATTTCGATCGCCGCGAGGGCGCTGGAAGCTACGGTCGCGGGCAGGGCGTTGGAAAATAACTGCGTGCGCGAGCGCTGCACGAGCGTATCGACGAGCGCGGCGCTGCCCGCGACGAATCCGCCGGCCGCCCCGCCAAGCGCCTTTCCAAGCGTGCCGGTGAGAATATCGATCCGGCCTTCGAGCCCGAAGTGTTCGATCGTTCCGCGCCCGGTCGCTCCCATCACGCCCGTACCGTGGCTATCGTCGACGATCGTCACGGCACCGTACGCGTTGGCTAGACGTACGATCTCCGGAAGGTTTGCAATGCTGCCTTCCATGGAAAACACCCCGTCGGTCACGATGAACGGCGTGCCTTCCGCTTCCCGCAGTTTGGCTTCGAGATCCGCCATGTCGCTGTGTTTGTAGCGCACCCGCTTCGCGCCCGAAAGCCGCACGCCGTCGATGATGGAGGCGTGGTTGAGCTCGTCGGAGATCAGCGTGTTGCCGGCGGTGGCGATCGTGGGCAGCAGACCTTCGTTTGCCGCCCAGCACGACACGTACGACAGGGCAGCTTCGAAATTCAGAAACGACGCGATCTTCTCTTCGAGCCGGCGATGGATATCGAACGTGCCGCAGATGAAGCGGACCGATGCCGTACCCGCTCCGTACCGGCGTAAGCCTTCGATGCCCGCTTCGATCACCTCCGGGTGATCGCACAGCCCTAAGTAGTTATTGCTGGAAAGAACGACGACGTCGCCCGCCTCTTCCATGTGCACGCGCGAGGACATGGGGCTCGTAAGGTGGCGCAGCGACTTATAGGTACCCGCGGCCTTGAGTGCGGCAAGATCGGCCTCGAGCTTTGCGGTAAACGCTGCGTTCATGCCGCGGCGCCGTTCGGCTGCGCGACGTCGATGACGATCTTCGCCGCCGTCCCCGCCTCCATCAAGTCGAAAGCGTGCGCGAACGATTCGAGCGGGAGCACGTGCGTGATGATGGGCCGCAGATCGACGCGGCCGCTTTTGACCAGCGCTTCGGTTTGATACCAGGTCTCGAACATCTTGCGACCGTTGATGCCGAGCACCGTGAGCCCCTTGAAAATGATGCGCTCCGCGAGATTGATCTTCACGTCGTCCGGCGGTATGCCGAGCAATGCCGCCCGGCCGCCGTTGCGCAGCATGTGCAGACCCGCGTCGATCGCCGAAGCGCTTCCCGACATCTCGAGCAGCACGTCCGCTCCGTCGCCGCGCGTTCGCCGGGCCACCTCGTCGAGCAAATTGGGATCGCGCGCATCGAACACGGCGTCGGCCCCGACTCGTTCTGCCAGGGCCAGCTTCGCCGGATTCACGTCGATGGCGAACACGCTCGCGGCGCCGGCCGCACGCGCCACCGGGATCGCCATCAGCCCGATGGAGCCGACGCCCATGATGACGACGGTCTTGGTGCTGACGCCCGCGGCCATGACGGTGTGCACGGCGTTCCCGAGCGGATCGAAGATAGCGGCGACCTCATCGGGGATCGCCTCGTCGAGACTCCACACGTTCACCGCCGGCATCGCGATGTAGCCCGCGAAGGCACCGTCGGTATCGACCCCGATAATCCGGACGCGCTCGCAAATGTGTGCCTCGCCCGTGCGGCAGAGGAGGCAAACGCCGCACGAAATGTGTCCCTCGGCCGACACGCGTTCCCCGAGCGAAAAGCCGCGCACCGCCGCCCCGAGGGCCGCAATGGTCCCCATGAACTCGTGCCCGACGATCAGAGGCGGCTTGATACGCCGCTGCGCCCACATGTCCCACGAATAAATGTGGTGGTCCGTGCCGCAAATGCCCGCCTTGCGCACGCGGATCAGCACGTCGGAAGGCCCGATCGCCGGCACCTCGGCTTCGCCCAGATCGAAGCCCGGAGCCGCCGAACTCTTTCTCAGCGCCCGCATCGACGTCGCGATGCTCCCGTCGCGCAGCCCACCCGAAGTTTGCATGCCCCCTAGTTTAAGGCCCGGTCGCTAGACTCCGTTGGGACACTCAACCTGCCCGCACCCGGGCCGAATACTAAAGTAGCACCAATTATGTTAGCCAACGCACCATCGTCGATCATCCTCGAACCGCTCCAACAGCGCCATGCGCGGGATCTGTTCTTGGCGGGCGCGCGCCCTGAGATTTGGAAGTTCTTGCCGATCCGCGGGTTCAGCGACCAAGAAGGGATCCGGCGCTGGATCGAGGCTGCTCAAGAGAGCGCAGCCGAGGGTCGCGAGGAGCCTTTTGCGATCGTCGAACGCGCGACCGGCCAAGCCATCGGCTCGACGCGATTCATGGACATTCGCGCCGAGGAACGCGCGCTCGAAATCGGATGGACGTGGCTCGCGCCCACCCATCAGCGGACCTCGGCAAATACCGAAGCAAAGTTATTGCTGCTGAGCGAAGCCTTCGAAGAGCGCCTGACGCTGCGGGTCGCGTTTTATGCGGACGCACAAAACGGCCGCTCGCGCGCCGCGCTCGTCCGCCTCGGCGCCACCTATGAAGGCACTTTGCGAATGCACCGCGCCCGAGCGATCAACGGGTATGCCCGCGATAGCGCCGCCTATAGCATCATCGCGAGCGAATGGCCTTCGATCAAGGCGCGGCTCGAGATGAAATTGCGACGCCCCTATCCCCGGCTCGCGATCGCGCGCTAGATCCCCCGGCCGCGATCCGCTCCGAAGCGCTTCGTGCTGCGCTCTTTGGCCTTCTGCGCTTCCGATTCGCGGTTCTTCGGCGGCGCGTGCGTCTCGAGGGAGCGAATCAGCCGCAGCGAAACCGCAGCGATCTCTTCGACGGCCTGCGAGAACGCGGTGTCGTTCGTTTTTGAGGGCGCTTGCACGCCGCTGATCTTGCGAACGTACTGCAGCGATGCGGCCCTCACTTCGTCCGGCGTGGCCGGCGGCTCGAAATTGAAAAGCGGCTTGATGTTGCGGCACATTAGCCGTAGCGCCCCGTGATGTAGTCTTCGGTGCGTTTGTCTTTGGGCCGCGTAAAGATATCGGAGGTCGTGCCCACTTCGATAAGATCTCCCAGTAAGAAAAATGTCGTGAAGTCGGAAATTCGCGCCGCCTGCTGCATCGAATGCGTGACGATGATGACCGTGTAATCTTTCTTGAGTTCGCCGATGAGATCTTCGATCTTCGAGGTCGCGATCGGATCGAGGGCGGAGGCCGGTTCGTCCATCAAAATCACTTCGGGCTCGACCGCGAGCACGCGCGCGATGCACAAGCGCTGTTGCTGGCCGCCGGAAAGTTCGAGGGCCGATTTGTGCAGCCGATCCTTGGCTTCGTCCCAGAGGGCCGCCGCACGCAAACTCTTCTCGGCGATTTCGACGAGGCGCTTGGCATTGTGCTCGCCGTGAATCTTCGGGCCGTAGACGACGTTTTCGAAAATCGATTTTGGAAATGGGTTGGGCCGCTGGAAGACCATGCCGATGCGGTGGCGGACGGTAACGGGATCGATATCGGGGGCATAGATATCGTTGCCGTCGAGCGTCACCGTACCCGTTACGCGAGCCCCGGGCGTGAGATCGTGCATCCGGTTGAGCGCGCGCAAGAACGTCGATTTCCCGCAGCCCGAAGGCCCGATGAGCGCCATGACCCGCCGATCCGGAACGTCGAGATTCGCGTTCTTGATCGCGTGAAATGCCCCATAATAGACGTTGAGGTCGTCGATCAGCATCTTGTTGCGCAGTGGAGCGGCTTTGGCATCGAGCGTTTCCAGCATTAGGCCTTCCCGGTAAACCGGCGGGTTAATTGGCGCCCGACGACTCGCGCGACGACGTTGAATACGAGCACCATCACGAGGAGGACGAGCGCCGACCCGTTGGCGATTTGGGTGGCGTCGGGAACCAGTCCTTCGCGCTGCGTCGAGTACAGGTGCACGGCGAGCGTCTCGGCCGTGTGGAACGGGTTGAAATCGTAGGCGCTCGCGCCATACGACACGGAAGAGCCGGCCGTGAAGATCAAGGCTGCCGTCTCGCCGAAAATGCGCCCCGAGACGAGCACGACGCCGGTCGTGAGCGGTCCGATCGCGCTCGGGAGAATCGCGCGCAGCACCGTCTGCCATTTGGTCGCGCCCAAACCCATCGACGCCTCGCGATAGGTCGCGGGCACGCTCGCGAGGGCCTGCTGGGTTACGCGCATCATCGCGGGAAGATTCAGGAACGTCAGCGTCAGCGCACCCCCGAGCGCGCTGAAATGCCAGCCGAGGATCTGCACGAACACGAGCAGCCCGAAGAGGGCCATCACGATCGAAGGGACCGTGGCGAGCGACTCGGCGCTGAACTGCACGATATCGCGGAATCGGCCGGGACCGGAATATTCTTGGAGGTAGATGCCGGCCAAAATCGAGATCGGCAGTGTGAATGTCAGGGTGAGCACCAAGATATAAAATGAGTTAAAGATCTCGGGCCCCACGCCGCCGCCGGCCGTTGCGCTCTGCGGATAGCCGGTGAGGAAATGCCACGAGATCTCGCTGTAGCCTTGCCAAAACAGATAGCCGATGAACAGCAGCAGCAACGCGACGACCGCGCTCGCCGCGATCCACAACCCCGCAGTCGCAACCTTATCGATCGCGCGGCGCGAGCGAGCGTTGCTGCTCACGAACGTCTTCGCTACGGGCGGCGCGGTGCTCAGTGCGCGCGCCATCTCAGGTCCGCTTCCGCAGCGCCAGGCGGATCAGCACGATGAGCCCCATGGCCACGAGCAGCAAGAGCAGCGCCATCGAGAAGAGAGCGTGGCGGAACGGCGACCCGTCGGGCGCCTCGCCCATCTCCATGACGATCTCCGAAGTGAGCGCGGAAGCGGACATCAGCAGCGACTTCGGCATGACCGGGGCGTTGCCGAGGACCAGCTGCACCGCAAGCGTCTCTCCGATTGCGCGCGCGATCCCCAAAATCACCGCCACTGCTAGGCCGCTGCTCGCGGCGGGAATGAGCACCCTCGACATCGTTTCCCAGCGCGTAGCTCCGAGCGCGGCGGAGCCTTCACGCAGCGCAGTGGGTACGACCCGCAACGCGTCTTCCGAGAGCGAGATCACGGTCGGCAAGATCATGATCGAGAGCACGAGCCCGGCCGCCAAAATACCGTTACCTTGGGTGTGCGTGACGGTTGCGAGAAACGGTACGAGTAAGGTGAGACCGATCCAGCCGTACACGATCGAGGGAATGCCGACGAGCACTTCGATCGCCGGCTTGAACGCCGCGGCGACTCGCTTGGGCGCCAGCTCAGAAAAGAAGAGCCCGATCGCGACGCCGAGCGGGCCGCCGAGCAAAATCGCGAGGCCGGTTGCCACGATGGACCCGGCGATAAACGGTGCCGCTCCGAATTTGCCCGCGTCGCCATCCCATTCGGTACCAAACAAAAATGCCAGCGGCGAAACGTGATCGGCATAAAACAGCTTCGTGCCGTTCACGAGCAGAAAAAGAAGAATCGTCGCCATCGCGAGCACGAAGATTCCGCTCGAACCCATCAAGAATACGAGCGCTATTCGCTCGTCTCGGTGGGCCTTATTCGCGCGGGCGGCTACCATGGGTGAGCCAGCTTCCTCTTCAGAGAATCGCGCGAGGACGGCTTGCCGCCCCGCGCGATTGCAGTACGAGCTTTAGCGGTTGGTCTCCGAGACCTTCATATCGCCGACCAGGATGTATCCGGTCTGTTGCATCAGGGTGCGGTTGCCTTGGAGAAAAAATAGGAAGCCCGAGACTTCCGGCGTCGGCGGTCCATTCGTATACATGTGCTCGTAGGACCAGAACGGGTATTTGCCGCCTTCGACATCCTCGTCGTTCGGCATCGCGCCGTCGATCTTCACTTCCGTGACGCCGGTCTTGTTGTGCGTTCCCGAGAACGAGGCGTAGGAAACCGCACCGGCCGTCTGCTTGACCTTCTGAACCACGGTTCCGGTCGCGTCTTCCGTGGACGTCGACTGGTCGAGAACGGCGTTCCCCATGAGTGTCTTGATGAAGACGGCGCGCGTTCCGGAACTCGAGGGACGATTGATAACCGTAATCGCTTGATCCTTGCCCCCGACGTCCTTCCAATTTGTGACTTTTCCGGAGAAGATGTCTTGGATCTGCGCCTTGGTTAGACCCGTCACTCCACTTGCGGGGTTGACGATCACCGAAAACCCTACGACCGCGACTTTGTGGTCGACGAGTGAATCCGATCCGGGCGGTGCGACGATATCGGAATCTCCGATATCGACGGATTTCGACCCGACGAGCGCGAGGCCGGTGCGCGATCCGCCCCCGGTCACGCTGATCTTGACATCGGAATGCTGCGCCTGATAGGCCTCAGCGGCAGCTTGAACCAGCGGCTGCAGCGCCGTCGAACCTGCTGCGGAAATTTGCGAACTGTCGGCGAACGCGATCGTCGGCATCAAAAATGCCGCGCCGACTAAGTAAGCCGCGAAACGTGCGGACCGTGCCATGAGTGAGTGCTCCTTGATTTCCTAAGGTGTATTAAGAACAATGAACGCGCGGCCTCGATCGTCGCAGCCGGAGCATAAGCTCCGTTTAACGGTAGGTTAAGGTAGCCTTAATGCTATCGTCTTTGCGCGTAATGCCGGCGCGAAAATCCAACGCCTATCGAACGCGCGCTGCGGACCATTCGTTCGTGAACGCATGCAGTATGCGCGAACGAGCTTATTAGGCGGTTATCGATGCCTTAAGGCGGCCAGCCGGGGGTTTTGGAGGCGCTGCGCCAACAACGCCGGGTGCGCGAACACGCTGCAACCGGGACCGAAGTCTGGGACGGGCTCCGCGGGGTTGCGATCCTGTTGGTCCTGGCATACCATACCTGGTTGTTTTCCTGGTTTACGCCGAAACTCGGCATCTTCGGCCTGGCCCTTCCGATCGCGACACCCGTACGGGCCGGGTACCTGGGCGTCGAACTCTTCTTCGTCATCAGCGGCTTCGTGCTGTTTCTGCCCTACGCACGGCGGATGGTTTTCGGCGGCTCCCAGCCGGCCGTCGCCGAGTTCGCCCGGCGCCGATTTCTCAAGATCGTTCCGTCCTATGCGCTCGCACTCACCTTCACGGTGCTCTCCGCGCTGTCGCTGACGCCGAAGCCGGCTTCGCTCCTATCCACGATCGCGAACCATGTCGCTTTCGTTCAGAACTTTTACGCCGACGAGTTGGGCGTCGCGAACTCCGTCTTTTGGAGCCTCGCGATCGAAGTGCAGTTCTACCTGATCTTTCCGCTCGTCGCATGGGCGTTCGTGCGGCGCCCGGCGATCGTCGCCGGCTCTATGATCGCAATCGCGATGATCTATCGCGCGAGGGTCGATCTCTGCTGCGCACAGCTCGAAGCGATCACGCGGCAGCTGCCGGCGTTTCTCGATCTCTTTGCATGCGGCATGATCGCGGCGTGGTTGCTCGTGCGCATGCGTGCCACGATTCCCGACATCAAGAAATATGCGATGGTCTGCACGATCCTCGCATGGGTTGCGATCGCAGCCGGGTGGCTGCTCGTTGCCGGCGCCGATAAACAGACCTACATTCCCACCGGCCGCGAGCATTGGATCGCGAGCCATCGCACGCTCTTCGGCGTCGCGGTTGCCACCTTCGGCGTCGCTTCGTCGTTCGCTTTCGGCTGGTGGCGTCGCCTCGTCGCCAACCCGGTGCTCACGTTTCTCGCGTTGATTTCCTACAATCTATATCTATGGCACACGCTCGTGCTCATCTGGATGTGGAAGCACGGCTTCCCCGCAGCGGCCACCCCCGAACCGCACGACGACCCGCATTGGAAGCTCGTCTACATCGCAGGCGGATGGTTTTTTGCGATCCTCATCGCAACCGCCATCACGTACTTCATCGAGCGCCCGTTGCTCCCGGGGCATCAGCCGTTTTCGTTTGACTGGCGATTGCGGCGACTGCCGTCGATCGCGCCGAGGGAAAAACGCACCTGAAGGTCGAGCCCAAGCCGAATTCGGAATGCGCGCCGATCGTGCCGCCGTGAGCCTCGACGATCTGTTTCACGATCGAAAGTCCGAGCCCGGTACCCGAAGATTCGCGCGCGCGGGAACGGTCGACGACGTAAAAGCGTTCGAACACGTGCGGCAGATCGTTGAACGGAATGCCGACACCGGTATCGCGGACACACAGCGAGGCCGCCCCCTCGTGCCGTTCTACCGAAATCGTCACGGAGCCGCCGGCCGGCGTATGCCGCAGCGCGTTGTCGATGAGGTTCACGAGCACCTGAGCCAGGCGATCGGGATCGCCGTCGACGCGCGCCGCGCCGCCTTCCGAAACCAGCGTCACGCCGAGCTGCGCGGCGCGCGGTTCGAAGGTTTTCATGATGTTCGCTGCTACGCTCGCAAGATCGACGTCCTCCCGGCGCAGCCGCAGCCGGCCCCACTCCGAGCGCGCCAGATCCAAGAGATCCTCGACGAGATGGACCATGCGATCTACCTCGCGCTTTACTTGAGGCAAGAACAGATCGATCGCTTCCTGATCGCCGTCGTTATCGAGGATCGTTTCGATCATCAAGTTGATCGAGGAGAGCGGCGTGCGCAACTCGTGCGAGACGCTCGAAACGAAATCGCGTCGCGTCTGCTCGAGTTCGTAGAGCCGCGTTTCGTCGGCCGCAACCACGAGCACGCCGTCGGATCCGTCGAGCGGAATCGTCGCAATCGTCAAGACGCGCGTACCGTTTGGACCGTTAAGAGAAACGCGGCCGCGCGAAGGGTGGCCGTTCAGCGCGTCGCGCACGCGCCGATCTAAATCGAACGAGGGCACGACTTCGATGATCGCGCGTCCCGCAACGGGACGCGATCCGATCTCGAAAATCGTCGCGGCGGCGGCATTGATCGATTCGAGCTGGCCGCGTCCGTCGAGCGTAATGACGCCGACGGTGAGGGAGCGCAGCAGTTGCTCGAAACGGGAGTCCGGCGGAGCCACCTCGCGCACGATGGCCTCCTCGACTTTGTTGCGCCGCACTCGAGCGGCCGCGCGCGACGCAACGAAGGTGGCTGCCGCACCACCCAGCGCCGCGAGCGCGAGTTCGCCGAACATTGCTATTCTCTCAACAAGTAACGGGGCCCGTTACTCTTTGAACAAGTAACGGTCCCCGTTACTCTTTGAACATGTAACCGCGGCTGCGCACGGTGATGATGTGTTGGGGATTATTCGGATCGATTTCGATTTTCTCGCGCAGCCACCGCACGTGGACGCTGATCGTCTGATGTTCGCCCTCGAAATCGTAGCCCCATACTTTATCGAGCAGCGTTTGGCGAGTGACGACGCGGCCGCGATTCTCCATGAGGACGTGCAGCAGGCTGAATTCCTTGGGAGCCAGCGACACGGACCGTTCGCGCACGATCAGCGACTGGCGCGAAGGATCGAGCACGATGTCGCCGATGGCGATCGCCTCACTGCGCAGCAGCGCGTCGCCGTTTTGCCGCCGCAACCGCGCCTTGACGCGCGCCAGAAACTCGTGCAGTGAAAACGGCTTCGTCACGTAATCGTCGGCACCGAGCTCGAGCGCCAGTACCTTATCGATTTCCTGATCGCGGGCGGTAAGCATGATGATCGGGACGCCGCTCGATTTACGAATTTCCTTGCACGCTTCGATGCCGTCGAGCACCGGCAGCATGATGTCCATGATGATCAGATCGGGCCGTTCGCTTGCCGCAAGCGCGATTGCCGTGCGCCCGTCGCCCGCCGTCGCGACCGAATAGCCGTTACGCTCGAGATTAAAACGAAGCGTTTGTAGAATAGCCGATTCGTCGTCGACGATTAAGATTCGCTTAACTTGCGGCCCGGAGGCAACCATACAATCCTCTGCCGCTGCTCGCGCACCCGGCGAAAGTAAGATAGCGTATCCCGAACCGTTCGAGCAAGGAGGAGCCTAAGCATGCAGTCGCGCGCCCCTACTTGGAAAGTGTCGCCGCGCTCGTTTCGGGGGTGCTCGCTTCGTTGTCGAACGAAGCCGGGTCGAACGGCACCGGCGGGGGCGTCTCGAACCAAAGCGTGACGCCGAAGCTGCGTTCCAGAAGCTCGGCCTTGAACCGGGCGCCGGCGATCTCGGGTGCGACGTCCTGGGTCGCCTCGACCGACACGTGCGCGTCGTTTTCGATCAACTCGACGGTGAGCGAATTGACGATGCCGAGGTGACGCCGGTCGAGGCCGTCGGCAACGCGTAATATTCCAGCGAGCCCTTCGATCTTGGCGCGCATCGCAAGCGACGCTTCCGCCCATTCCGGATGGGTCGGCTTGGGCAGCGACTTGCGATGATAGCGCACGAGGGAGGCGATCAATTCCACTTCATCGGGCCGCCAACCGGGCAACCCCGCATTGCGGATGATATACGCGCCGTGCTTGTGATGCGCGCTCGGGGAAATCGTGCTGCCGATATCGTGCAGCAGCGCGGCTGCGAAGAGCGCATCGCGGTCGGCCGGCTCGAAGTGATGGCGCGTCGCGAGGCCGTCGAAGAGTTGGATTGCGAGCGCCGCGACGCGGTTCTCGTGAACGTCGTTCGTCCCGAAACGGCGGGCGAGTGCGTGCGCGGCATCGAAACGGCGCGTCTGCTCGTCGCCGATCTTGCGGGCTAGTGCGATGTTGCGCTCCAAATAGTCGACGACGATGCCTTCGCGCAAAGCGCGCTCGCTCACGACCAATTCTTCGCGCCCGAGCGCTTCCATAGTGGCGATCACGATCGCGTTGCCGGCGACGATGATATCGCTGCGCCGCGGATTCATCCCCGGCAGCTTGCGGCGCTCCGCAGGGGAGAGTTGCATCATCGTGCGCTGCAGCGCCCGCAAACGCTCGAGGCGCAGCACGTAGCCGTGGGCGCGCTGCGGCGGAGCGCCGGCGGTTTCGGCTGCATCGAGTGCGGCCAGACCCAACACCGTTCCCGAGGTCCCGATTAGGATATCGAATTGAAATTCGGTGAGCAGTCGCGCCACGGGTCCCAGCGTCGCGCGAACGTGCTTATCGAGGGCGCGCGCAGCGAGCGCACCCGCACTTTCATCCCGCAAATACTCATCGAAGAGCCGCAGGCTGCCGAGCCGCACGCTGTGCAGGAAGAACGGCCGTTCCGCATCGCCTACGATGAACTCGGTCGACCCGCCTCCGATATCGAAGATGCACGCGGTCCGGCCGCGCAACGGATAGCCGCGCGACACGCCGAGGTGAATCAGGCGAGCTTCTTCGACATCGGACAAGACCTCGATCTCGATGTTCGCCGCGCCGCGCACCGCGGCGAGAAACTCTTCGCGATTCGATGCCTCGCGCACGGCGGAAGTCGCAACTGCCCGGACGTCGCTCGCGCCTGCGGCGCGGGCCGCATCCGCGAACTTGACGATCGCCGCGATGCCGCGCTGCATGGCCTTCCGGCTCAAATGTCCGCGGGCCAGCGCATCGCCCGCTCCCAAGCGCACCATCTCGCGCGCTTTGAGGATCGTGCGCGAGGTGCCGAAACGCGGATCCATCTCGACGACGATCAGATGGATTGAATTCGTGCCTACATCGATCGCGCCGAGCAACATACGGGACGAAGCGTACTCTATCCGTCGCAGACGTCCCTGGGCCGTTTGGGCGCGATCGGGGGGCGCGCCGCCCAAGGGCAGGAATCGTCCGCAAATGACATGCTGTGCGGGATATCCGTTCGCCGAGGGCGGCGACACGACGTTTGAAGTGGACGCTTCGCGAATCAAATACGGGAGCGGCGCACTACGCGAAGTGGGCGCCGATGCGCGCGATTTGGGGATGAAACGCGTGGCGCTCGTGACCGATCGAGGCGTTGCGAAACTGCCGTTCTTCGAGACGGTCAGACGTTCGCTGCTCGATGCAGGCTGCGACGTGGTGACCTTCGACGAGGTGCGCGTGGAACCGACCGATCGTTCCTTTGCCGATGCGATAGAGTTCGCAAAGGCAGGCGCCTTCGACGGCTTCGTATCGGTGGGCGGCGGCTCTGCGATCGATACGGCGAAAGCGGCGAACCTTTATAGCACCTATCCTGCCGATTTCGACGCGTACGTCAACGCGCCGATCGGCCGCGCGGTGCCGGTTCCCGGGCCGCTGCGTCCGCACATCGCATGTCCCACGACCTCAGGTACGGGATCGGAAGTAACGGGCATCGCGATCTTCGACTACGTGTCCCACCACGCGAAGACCGGCATCGCCTCTAAGCGCATCCGGCCGACGCTCGGGATCATCGATCCCGACGTGACGGCGACGCTGCCGCAGACCGTCATTGCGTGCAGCGGCTTCGACGTTCTCTCACACGCCCTCGAGAGTTATACGGCTCGCCCGTACACGCAACGCAGCCGTCCCGCGACGCCGAACGCGCGGCCCGCTTCACAGGGCGCCAATCCGTTTTCCGATATCGCGTGCCGGGAAGCGATGCATATTCTGGGCGCCCATATCGTGCGCGCCGTCAACGACCCGGCCGACGCCGAGGCACGCGAGCGCATGCTCTTCGCAGCGACGCTTGCCGGCATTGGGTTCGGGAATGCGGGCGTCCACGTACCGCACGCGATGTCGTACGCGGTCGCCGGGCAAGTGCGTTCGTATCACGCGCCGGGTTACCCGGGCGACGAAGCAATCGTTCCGCACGGTATGGCGGTGATCGTCAACGCACCGGGCGTTTTCCGTTTTACCGCGGCGGCGAGCCCGGCGCGGCATCTCGATGCGGCGCGGCTGTTGGGCGCCGAAGCGAACGGCGCCTCGCCGAACGAAGCCGGCGACGTTCTCGCGGAGCGAATCGAGGCGCTCATGCGCGCGACCGCGATGCCGAACGGCATCGGCGGCGTGGGGTTCGAGAAGCGGGACGTTACGTCGCTGCGCGCGGGCGCTCTACCCCAGCAACGCCTATTATCCAACGCGCCGCTGCCCGTCGGCAGCGAGGAACTCGAACGGCTCTTTTCCGACGCCTTGCGTTATTGGTGAACGATTAGGCGCTAGCGTCCGAGCTATCGTAGCCCAGTTGCCGCGAGAGCTCCTCGCCGATTTGGCGCGCGGCGACGGAGAGTTTTTCAACGCGCTCCGTCGTCAGCCGCGTGGTCGGCCCAGAGACGGAAATCGCTCCGATGCAATCGCCGCGCCGGTCGAAGACGGGGGTCGCAAGACAGCGCACGCCTTCTTCCATCTCTTCGTCATCGACAGAATAGCCGCGCTTTCGAATCGCGGCGAGTTCGGCTTCGAGCCCGGCGCGCGTCACGATCGTGTGCGGCGTGTAGCGCCGCATCGGCGCCGCGAGCACCGGCTCCGCGAAATCCGGTGCACGGAACGCGAGCATCACTTTACCCGTCCCGGTGCAATAGAGCGGCGCACGCATGCCGGGAGCCGTAAACATCTTCACCAGATGCAGGCTGGCGACTTGATCGAGATAGACGACTTCGTCCGCGCTCGAGGTTACGAGGTTTGCCGTTTCGCCCGAGACGCGCATCATGCGTTCGAGATACGGCCGCGCGACCAGCCGCAAATCGAGGTGAAGATCCGCGGCGCTCGCCAGCGTGAAGATCCGCGCGCCCAAATGATAGCGCGAGCTTTCGGGATCCTGGCGCACGTAGCCGCGATCGACGAGCGTTGCGAGCAAGCGATGGACCGTACTGACGTGTAAGCCCACGAGGCCGGAGAGTTCGCTGATTCCCGTCGCACCGTTTCTCGAGGCGAGCGACTCGAGGACGTCGAGCGTACGGTCGACCGACTGCACTTTGGGCCGGCCGGCTCCCGTCGTTCGCCGCGGCTTCTTCGCGGCGGGCGCTTGCACGTTTGATACCATAAAGTCCTTTGAAATCGGGGCGGCGTGCCCCCGATGGCCCCCTCTGAAGTCGGGGCGGCGTGCCCCCCGATGGCCCCCCTCGCCGCACTTGCGGCTCGTTTTTTTGAAATCGGGGCGGCGTGCCCCCGATGCCCCCCTCGCCGCACTCGCGGCTCGTCTCCATGGGGCTATTGGGATGGGGTGAAGGGCTTTGGAAGGGGTTGCACGTGGTGAAAGGGGGTTTCCGCGGTTGGGCTTCTTTGCTCCTTCGGCGAGCGATTGGAAGAGGAGCGGTTGTGCGAAACGAATACGAGGCGGGTCGTGGTTGAGGGGCGTGTGGTAGCAGCGGGGAGCCTAGCGGAGCGCGTTTGTGCGGCGCTGGCCGAAGTGCGGCCGGCGATTGCGCGGGATGGCGGCGACGTGTGGTTCGTGCGAATAGAAGGCTCGACGGCGCTCGTGCAGATGGTCGGGGCGTGCGGCGGGTGTGCGATGTCGACCTCGACCCTGCGGGGGCTGATCGAGAAAACGGTCCTGGAGCGCTGCCCCGAACTCTCGAGCGTGGAACAAGCCTGATTCGACTGTGCCACACTGGTGGCACAGTGGTGCGGTGTACTTGCGGTGGAGGTAACCAACGCAATGTTCCAGCCATTCGATTGCCCCGATTGCGGGCAGCGCCACAACGATCCGGCCACCGCCGCCCTCGGGCTTCGGGTGCAATGCCTGGATTGTTACTTAGAATTATCAATTCCCATGAGGGATGCCCGGGAATTACTTTGGAAAGCGGCTTAAAGCGCCGGATGCTTCGGACGAAACTGTAATTAGAAATGTAATACGGCGCACTCTTGCCAGCGTCGATTGAGGATTCATGTTCGGTTTCAAGCGTTCCGCAGCGCTGCTGCTTTCGTTTTCGCTCGCGTTAGTTGCGATGCCGGCTCCCCCCGCCGCGGCCGCCGGGCAAACGATCCAGCGGATCAAAGGCACGGTCGGCTTTGCGCGGACCGTCAACGGTACCAAAGGTGACGTTACGACGAGCGCTGAGATGCCGGGATCGGCGGAAGCGTTTTCGAATTGCTCGTCACTTGCAGTCGTTTATCTCACGAACGGCGCTCAGATCACCCTCGGCGGCCGATCGGTTTTCATCACGCCGGGAGCCGATGGGAATGGAGCTGCGCTCAATTCCGGTGCGATCCATTACGATCTTCCGGGCCACCTTGCGACGCCGCTAACGATCGCGACGTCGTTCGGAACGGTCGCAATCTCTCACGGCTCGGGCTACGTGGTTGTGGGCGACAAAGGCGCGGAGGCCGTCGTGCGCGACGGCGGTCCGAGCGATGTTTCGTTCACGGCCAACAAAACCGCGTCGTCGGTGCCCGGCGGTCAGAGCGTCATCGCCGATACCTCGGGCAAGGTGACGACCGTGTCGATCGCTACCGTCAATAATGCCGCTTTGAACCAATTTAACGAGGGACGCAATCCTTTAGGAACCGACAGCACCGCCCTCTACGACGATCCGACCAACTCGCCCGATTACAAATGCGGGCTTGGAGAGGGCGCCGGCGCCGTCGGCGCGGGTACCGCGGCCGGTCTCTTAGCGCTGCTGGGACTCGGCGCCGCAGGGGCTATCGCCATCGGCGCCACCCACGGCGGCGGCGGTAACGGCAGCGGAGGCGGCGGCAACGGCGGCGGCAACGGCGGCGGAACGCCGACTCCGTCGGGCGGCACGCCAACTCCTACGGGCGGCGGAACGCCGACTCCCATCGCCGGAGGCGGAACGCCCACGCCGGTCGGGACCGGATCGGGCGCGACGCCCACGCCGGTTGCCGGCGCTACCTCTCCCTCGGGCACGGGCGGGCTCGGCCCCGTGATCCTGAACCCCTCGTCGATTCTGCTCTCACCCGGCATCGGGTCAAACGCCACGTCGACGTTCACGGCCTCGCAAACCGGCTACAGCGGGCCATTTACCATCTCACAGCCGGCCTGTACCCTTTCGCTCCTTGGGGCGCCGACTGCCACGATCAGCGGGGATACGATCACCGTCACGCTGCCCTCGCAAACGGTCGCGGTGAACCTCTTCTGTTCGATTGCGGTCTACGGCGGCGGCGGCATGTCCGCAACCGAGCCCATCACGATCCAAGTGACCGCACTCGGAGGGGCGGCGCCAAGTCCGGTGGCGGGCGCCCTCGGGCCGGTCGTCCCAAACCCGGCGAGCGTTTTGCTCAATCCGGGGATCGGCACCGCAGCGACGCAGACGATCGGTGTCACCCAATCCGGCTATAGCGGCCCGTTCACGGCGGTCCTCGAGGGCTGCATCGGGCTCGGCAATCCGCCGACGATCTCGGTCACAGGCTCGAACGTCGTCGTTAGCCTTCCCGCGCAGACCGTTGCCGTCGACCTCGGCTGCAGCGCCGTGATCACGGGCGGCGGCGGTATGTCGGCAACGGTGCCGATCACGATCAGCGTCGCGGCACTCGGTGCGGCACCAACACCAACATCGAGCGGCAGCGCGGGCGCAGGCCCGCTCACGGCATCGCCGGCATCGATTCTGCTCGATCCCTCGATCGCCTCGCCCGCGACCCAGAACATCATCGTTTCGCCGAGCGCGGAAGGTCCGTTCACGGCGGTTACCAACTGCACGCTGCCGATCGGCGTTCCTCCGGTCACGAGCGTCACCGGTAACGTCGTCACCGTCTCGGCGCCGGCGCAGACACTCACGGCACCGGTCGCGTGCAGCACCATCATCACGAGTACCACCACCGGCAATTCGGTGACGGTGCCGGTCCTCATCACGGCGACCGTCGCCGGCGGCGCGGTGCCCACGCCTTCTCCCAAACCCGTCGGTCACGGGCCGCTCTTCGCGATCCCGAGCAGCATCTTGATCAACCCGGGCATCACGACGGACGCGATACAGAATATCGCGATCTACGATCCCAACTTCACGGGCACGTATACCGTCGCGATTGCGCCGGGATGCCTCGCGCTGCAACAGCCCGGCGTCAAGCTCGAGGATGGCAACATTGCGGTCTTGACCGTTCCGGGTCAGCTGCTCAACGTCGCGCTCTTGTGCGAAGTGACGATCTCCGACGGCACCTCGACGATCGAAGTTCCGGTTACGATCAGCGCGACCGCCCTTGCAAGCCTCGCGCTGCAAAAACGCTTCGATAGCATAGCATTCCGGCCCGCCACGCTTTCGCTCGAGCGCACGGGCGCGAGCGCATCGGTCGATGTCATCGGAGCGCATGCTCCGCTGAGCGCGACGGCTACGTGCCCGGCGGGAACCATGCTCGAAACGAAGATCGTGGGCATGCGAGCATCGGTTCGTGTCCAGAGCGTCGCACGTGAGGGCACGTGCATGCTGAGAATCGTCGGCGCTTGGGGAACCTTCGGTGACGTTCCGATTCGCGTCGGCACGGGCGATGCCGGTTCGACCCTGGCGCTGCCACCGCTGCAACGGGGCAGCGCGAAGGTAGGGAGCGGGACGGTCGTCATGCGAGCGGGCGAGGAGCGCTTCGTACCGCTCGAAGGAATGGGCCCGTTCGAGGTCTCGGCAAATTGCGCGCGCGTCGCCGATACGCGGCTCGAAGGCAGCGGCCTCCGGATCGAAGCCCGGTCGGCCGGCGCGTGCAGCGTGACGGCGCGAGGCGCGGCGGGCACGGACCTGATTTCGATCGTCGTCCAAGCGCGCTAATCCGTGGGGGCCGGCCGCCGCGGCCGGCCCCATTAAAAATTGAAGAACGACCCGGACGTTTCCGGTACTGCGCTCGTTGTGCTGCATGTGAAGATTTCAGCCAGCGCCGCAATCCTGTGCCTGCTCGTCTCGTTGCCGGTTGCCTCGTTCGCGCAGAGTTCCCCGGTAACGGTCGATATCGCAGGTGCTCCGGTCACCTTCGACCAGCCGCCGGTCGAACAGGCGGGCAGGGTCTACGTCCCGCTGCGCGGCGTTTTCGAACGGCTCGGTGCGACCGTCGTGTATGCCGGCGGCGTGATCAATGCGACCTCGGGCTCCCACGAAATTTCGCTGAAAATCGGTCAGACGAGCGCGACGGTCGACGGCGTGCAGCAAAATTTGGATAGCCCGCCGTTCCTGATCGCGGGACGCACGCTCGTTCCACTACGCTTCATCTCGCAGGCGCTTGGAGCGACGGTGAACTTCGATCAGCAAACGCAGACCGTGTACGTGACGCCTCCGGCGCCGCCGGTTCCACCGCATCGCGTTGCCGAAGCGCCGCCCGCACCCGTGCCGCCGATTGCCATGCGGCTCCTGCGGCTCGAGCCTGCGAACGATACGACCGTGAACTCGCAACGGCCCGAGCTTGCCGCTACGTTCGGCGAGCCCGTCGATCCCAACAGCGTGCACGTGCTGCTCGACGACCGCGAGGTCACCACGCAGACGTACGTGAGCGGCCGCAGCATCGTCTACGATCCCGGCTCCGATCTGCCCGATGGGCCGCACACGGTCGTGGTCTTCGGCAGAACGCCGGAGCACGAGCCGTTCAAAGAACGGTGGTCGTTTGCAACGAGCGGCACGCAGTCCAACTACATCAGTGGTCTCGAGCCTCCGAACGGAACGCCCGCGCGGCACGGCTTCACGGTCAGCGGCTATACGCGTCCGGGCTCGAACCTCAAAATCATTTCCACGACGAGCGAAGTGATCGCCAACTTCAGCGAAGTCGCCGAAGGGTCGATCGCGACCGAGGGTCAGGCGGATCCGAGCGGATACTTCGCGATTCGGGTCGAGTTGCCGGCACCGGCCGAGAGTCTCGTCGATGTGCGCATCGCGTCAACCGCGCCCGACGGCAGCGTCGCGGTCAGAACGTTGCGGCTGCAGCGCTAATCACGCCGGCCAGCGCTCCTGCTTCGAAGGGTGAGCGCAAGCCTGCGGATTTCACGAGGTCGCGGAAGGGCGCTTCGCCGCCGCGCGAGCACAGCGCAACGTACGCATCCAGGGTCGACGCACGATCCGCCTGGGCGCGCACCCAAAACTGCAACGCGCAGCACAGCGCGAGCGTGTAATCGATGTAATAGAACGGCGCGACGAAAATGTGCCGCTTCTCCTGCCAGAGCGCGCCCTTCGCAGGAAACGCGAGATCGCCGTAGGCGCGCCACGGTAGATAACGGCGCTCCATCTCCTGCCACATCGCGTGACGCTCCGCCGGTGTTGCGGAGGGATGCTCGTAGACGAGATGCTGGAAATGATCGACCGCAACGCCGTACGGTAGAAACGTGATCGCATCCATGAGATGTTCGCGGCGATACGCATCGGCGTCTCCTGCGAAATAGCGTTCCATCTCGGGCCACGAAAGATATTCGAGGGCCATCGAATGGATTTCGGCCGATTCGAAGGTCGGCATCAGGTAATCGATCGCTTCTTTGTCGCGGCTGCGCCAAGCCTGGAAGGCATGGCCGAGCTCGTGCATGAGGGTGCGCACGTCGCTGCGGCTGCCGTTGAAATTGGCGAACACGAAAGGGACGCCGCGCGTTGGAAATTGGGTGCAGTAGGCGCCGAGAGCCTTGCCCGGCCGATTGTCGACATCGAGCAATTCCCGTTCCACGATCACGTCGACGAATTCGCCGAGGGCCGGATCGATTGCGGCCAGCGCCTCGCGCGTGCGCGCAAGAATCCAATCGCGATCGCCGAGCGGCACGACGGCTTTCTCGGTGCCGAGCGCCGACTCGTCCCAAAAATAGGCCCGATCGAGTTTGGCTTCGCTCGCACCACGACGTATCAACTCATGCGCGAACGGGACCACCACCCGCGCGACCTCGTCGCGGTAGCGCGCAACGTCTTGGGGACCGTAATCGACGCGGCGCATGCGCCGGTATCCAAGTTCGGTGAAATTCGAAAACCCGAGTTTGCGAGCTATCCCGTCGCGCAGCCGCACGAGAGCGTCGAAGATTTCATCGAGCCGCTCGGCATGCTGTTCGAAGGCACTCCAGCGCGCGCGTTGCGCCGCATGGCGCGTCTCGCGATGGGGATCTTGCAGATAGCGTCCGAGACCTCCGAGCGAACGAAGTTCGCCGTCGAACGGCACCTCAACACGCGCGAGCAGTTCCGTATACTCGCGGCTAAGGTTGGACTCGCGCACCAGATCCGCTGCGATAGTTTCATCGAACGCGGTAACGTCGGCAGCCCACAGCGCGAAAGCCTGCGTTCCGAGATCCTCCTCGAGGCGCCGCCGCTCGGCGCTTGCGAGGAAGCGCTCTTTCATGGCCTTATCGAGCGCAGTAACGCCCGGTGAGCGGCGATCGAGTTCGCTCTGCGCTTCGCGACATTCGTCGCTGCGCGTATCTTGCGAGTAGCGCAACCGAGTGAGATTCGCCCACGATTTCCAGGTACGCCGCAGCCCGTCCCACTTGGTGAACTCGGCCGCCCACTCGCCCGCGTTCTGCGCGTTCCCGAGCCGCCCCGAGATCTGCGCGTACTGCCTCGCCAGCTCCGCATCCCCCGGCGCCGAAATCCCCGTCCAGTCCATACGCGCCCTATTTGCCTCCCGTCAGCCCCAACCCGTTATGCGAAATCACAAACTCACCGCGCCGGCGTAGCCGGTTAGCTCCACGTAGCCGACGCCGAGGGCGCGTGCGGTGGCGGCGTCGGTTGCGGCGACGGCGCCTTCCCAGTACGATACGCCGCCCGAGGTGACGGCCAATTCCTGATCGCTGACCGTCGGCTGCAGCGCGATGTCGATCTTGGCGCTCGGAACCTGCAAACGCCAGCCGCTCGGGTACGTCGCACCGGTGTGCGGGCTCTTCCACGTTCCGGTCGAAACGACCGTGAACGCTCCGCGCGGCAGATACCGAACGCTGCCATCGGGCGCGATGAGGCTGCCGGCCGATTCGGCCGTGATCGAACCATCTTTCTGGCGCAGCACGTACGCCATGATTTCGCGACGATCGTCGAGCTGCACCGAAAACCAATCCCAACCTGCCTGATCGGGCTGTAGTTCGGCCGACCCGTATTCGTGATCCATCCACGAAAGGCCGTCGACGGCGTATCGCCGGCCTTGGAATTCGAGCGTACCCGCCGTGTGCAAGCGCGTATACGAATAGTAGTGCGAAGCGCATGAGAAACAGTGCGACTTGCGCGATACGCCGCCGTGACCGTGTATCGCGGGCGGTTTCTGCGGCAGCTGCACGAGATCGATCGCGTTGCGCCCCTCTTGCGTCTCGTCGCCGGCGTGCAGCACCATCCGTTCCATCGCGGGATGACCGCGCAAGGGAGAACCGGTCAGGCTCCAATCGTCGGCGCGAACCGCAAGCGTTCCGGCCGCAGCGGCTCCCATCTGCAACGCTTCGCGCGCGAAACGCACGTCGTAAAAAAACGTCTTGCCCTGCTCGTCCGTGATCGCGAAGTGAGCCGGGTACAACTCGTTCCCGCGCCACTTGCTCCGGCCCGGCGGCGGCCGCGGGTCACCCGGGCGCAAACCGAAACGAAAGAACGTCAATTCGTATCCGAACGAACGGCCCGCGCGCGTTTTGAGGTGCCCCGTGTAATACCACCACTCGGTTTGATAGCCCGGATGCGAAGCGTGATCCAGAGGCCACGAATACCGGTACGGAGCCGTCGCGATGGTAAAGCCGTCGCGCGCGACCTGCGGCAGCGCAGGATTGGCCTGAAGCGAGGGAGCCGCCAGGAGTGCGATGCACCCGAGCAATGCGCTCATCGCTCGAACGGCGCGTCGGATCATTCGGTGCGCACCGCTTCCGCCGTTTTCAAGCGCGCCGCCACGCTTGCGGGGTAGATGCCCGCGATCACGGCCGCAACGATCACGAGTACGAACGATTCGCCCAGAAACTCCCACGGCACGTGCAATTCGATCAGCCACCCGAACGCTTGCCGATTGATGACGAAGATCAACAGCAGTGCGAGCAAGATGCCCGCGACCAACCCCGTCAGGCCGCCGAGGACGCCGATGTAGGCGGCTTCGTAAAACACCATGTTGCGGACGTCGCGCGTGGTAAGGCCGAGGTAGCGCAGCAGGCCGATCTCACGCCGCCGTTCGAGCACGAGCGCGAAAAGCGTGCTCACGATGCCGAGCACGGCGATCGTGATGGAAATAACGTAGAGCGCATACGTGATCGCGAAGGTGCGATTGAAGATCGAGATCACGAGCGCGCGCAGTTCCCGTGTGGTCTCGACGTCGATCCGGGCCGGAAGCACGCTGCGGATCACGCGCGTGCGCAGCTCCGTCAAATCCGCGCCCGGAGCGGCATAGATCGCCAGAGAATTGAGGCTGTCGTCGTGAAAGAGGCGCGCGAACGTGCGCGAGTCGACGAGGATCACGCCCGCATCGGAGGAGTAGTCGTTGTAGACGGCCGCAACGTGGAAGCGCGTGCGGCCGCTCGGCGTATCGACCGCAATCTCGTCGCCCGCCTTTGCGCCGAAGCGGGTTGCGAAGGGTTCCGTGATGAGCACGTTCGTCGTTCCGGGAAGCGTACGCGAGAGCCGGACGGGATCGGCGTTACCGAGGAAGCGCAGTTTATTGCGTACGGCGATCGTCGCGAAGTCCACGGCAGCCAGCGTTGTGAGCGAGCCGCCGTAGGGAATGGAAATCGCTCGAAACGTATCGACGGCCGCCACGCCCCGGACCGCGCGAACTTTCCGTGCGATGTCGGGTGAGAATCGCGCATCGTAGGACGCATCTTGAAGACCGAGCGGCCGCACGAAAAGATCGGCCTTCAACGTCTCGTCTGCCCATGCGACGACGGTCGTGCGGAAGCTGCCGATCAGGATCGCGACGCTGATCATCATCGCGATCGCCACCATCAAACTCGCAACCGCGACGCTATTGCGACGGATCGACGATCCGAGATTCGAGGCGCCGATCGCGCCGGCGGGCGAGATGCCGGCCGTCAGCGCGTGCGCGAGCGCGGAAAGGCCCACGATCGCGAGCGGCACGCAGAGCGACGCGCCGAAGATGATGAGCAAGCCCGCAGCATAGCCCGCAACCGGAATCCCGTCGACCGCAGGCAAGAACGTGAGAGCGTAGGCGAGCGCAAAGAGCGTGAGACCCGCGCAGGCGAGGCCCACACCCGGACGCCGGCGCCGCACTTCGTAACCCTGCGCGCGCATCGTGAGCGCTGGCTCGGTCGTCGCTGCTTCGAGGGCCGGGAAGACCGCGGAGAGCGTTGCGAGGACGCAACCCACGACGAAGGCTTTCAACAAGACCAGCGGCGCGTACACCACGTGGTCGGCATGGGTCGCGACGTACATCGTATCGACCGTCCGCGAGACGGCGCCGACCGAAAGCTGCGCGAGCCCGGCGCCGATGGCCAACCCGACGAGCGACCCCACGACGCCGAAGAGCGCGCCCTCGGCAACGAACGTTCGGAAAATCTCGGAGCGCTTCGCTCCGAGCGCGCGCAACGTGCCGATCTCGGGGCGCCGCTGCACGACGCTGATGGCGACCGTGTTGTAAATGAGATACATGCCGACGAGCATCGCGATGTAGGAGAGCGCCGCGAGGTTCAGTTGGAAACTGCGCAGCATCCGCTCGATCTCGCCGGTCCGCACCTTGGGCTCGATCGCGCGAGCGCCCGGCGGGATCACCGCGGCGACGGCCTTGCGAACCTGCTCGAGACGAGCCGGATCGACGACGAGATCGATGCGATCGAGCGCGCCGACTTTCCCGAAGAGTTCCTGCGCGGTCACGATGTCGACGAACACCACGCTCGTATCGATGCCCGCGACCGCCCGCGGCAAGATCGCCGCAACGCGCAAGTGCACCGTGCGATCTCCGGCCAGAGCCGTCAAGGCCGAGCCGTTCTTGAGATGATAACGATCCGCAACGCGCTGGAAAACGATCGCGCCGCGCTCCGCCACGAGCGTGTAGGGATCCGGGCCGCTGGTTCCGGCTGAAAATTCACCCGGGCTGCTCGCTGCGGCGGACTCGTCATGCGGCAGCGGCCGCAAGAGATCCACGCCGAGGACGCGCAAGATTTCGCCTGAGAACGGGTCGCCGGGACGCGCTCCCACCACGACGGAATCCTCGATGGTCGGGCTCGCGTAGCGCACGCCGTCGACGTTCTGCACCGCCACGATCGCCCGTTCGTCGAACCCGCGGCCGACGCCGAGCACCTGCAGATTGACGTGGTTTGCGACGATGTTGACGCTCGATGCAAACGATGCCACGGCCGTTGCGTTCGCGAGGTCGATCGCGAGTGAAATCGCAACGCCGAGTCCGACTGCAACGACGGTGACGAGCGCGCGCAAGCGGTTCGAACGCAGATGCCCGAGCACGAGCGCGGAAAAGAGCGCCTTCATACGAGCGGCGCGGGGCCGGCCACGGCAGGTACGAGACGCCCGTCCTGCATGTGGATGACGCGATCGCAAATCGCCGCCGCCTCTGTTGCGTGGGTCGCCATGAGAATCGCCTGGCCGCCGTCGGCGAGGGCGCGCAACAAGTGCAGTACGGCGGCGCCGTTTTGGGAATCCAAATTGCCCGTCGGCTCGTCGGCCAAGACGATGGCCGGCCGGTGAATCGTGGCCCGCGCCACGGCGGCGCGCTGCATCTGGCCGCCGGAGATTTGGGCGGGATACGCACTCGCTTTTTCGGAGATGCCGACAGCCGCGAGCGCGGCCGAGACGCGCTCGGTTATCTCGGCGCGCTTACGCCGTTGCAGGACGAGCGGCAACGCCACGTTCTCGGCGACCGTCATCGCGGGCAGCAGGTTGAAGAATTGGAAAACGGTGCCGATGCTATCGCGCCGCAATGCCGTCAGCGCATCGTCGTCGAGCATGGAGGTTACGCGGCCTTGCAGCTCGATCGCGCCCGATGTGGGACGGTCGATGCAGCCGACGAGGTTCAGCAGCGTACTTTTCCCGCAGCCGCTCGGACCGACGAGCGCTACGAGTTCGCCGGCCCGCACCTCGAACGAAACGCCGTCGAGCGCCAGCACCGGTTCGTTCCAAGCGCCGTCATAGCTCTTGCGCACGTCGCGAGCGCGCACCGCAGCGACATTAGTCACCGTCACGCAAAACGAGGTGAAAAAGGCCGAGCCGCGAGACCGTCGGCGCTTCCCAACCGGCCAGCAGCGCGAACTCCTCGAGCTCGCTCATCGTGTAGGATCGTTTGACGGCAAGCGATGCATCGTATGCTCTTGGACGACTCCGGCCGTCGAAACGTGCGAGGGTCGTAGCGGCCAGCGCGGTGAGGCGAGAACGCTCGAGGTCGCACACGATGGGCGCGACGCGCGCGACGCGGCGCATCTCGCGCAGCACCTCGACTGCGGCCTCTGGCTCGAAAAGATGCATCGACAAGTGCAAGGTTGCCAGGTCGAACGACGCGTCGGGGAACGGCAGCCAGCGGGCATCGGCGCGGACGTAACGCAGGCACCGGTCGTTGCCGGTGCGTGCTTGTGCGATCGAAAGCGCTTCGTCACTTTCGTCGAGCGCCACGATTTCGAAGCGCCGGCCGCGCGCTCGGGACTCCGCGAGCAGCGCGCGCGGGAGTTCGGCGGCACCGCAACAGACGTCGAGCAGCCAGGACGCGTCGTAGGACAGGACGTCCGCGACGAACGGCTCGAGGCCGCCTAAACGGCGGCTCGTGAGTTCGACGAGATCGAGTTCGGAGGCGAAGTCGTAGGCCTCCGCCCCCGTCTCGCCGGAGCGCTGCGAAAAGGCGGCGCGCCGCACGAACGCTACTCCTCTGCTGCGCGCAGCGCGTCAGTTAGTTTTAAAATACTCGGCGTTGGCTTCGGTATAGCTCTTCCACTTTTCCGGAACGTCGGAATCCGCATAGATCGCTTCGACCGGGCACGCCGAAACGCACGCGCCGCAATCGATGCACACCTCGGGATCGATGAACAACTGCTTGTCGTCGTCTTTTCCATGTATGCAATCGACGGGACAGACATCGACGCACGATTTGTCTTTCGTGCCGATGCACGGCTCGGTGATGACGTAGGCCATGACTTGGTAAAGGACCCTTTCGGACGGGTAACGGTCCAAGCGTATTGGGGGTCGCGGGACCACGGTCCTGGCATGCCGCATGGGCTCGTTCCGCGAAACGTCCGATAAAAGACTAAGTAGGACACGCCAGAACACGCCGCGGCCTCCCGGCCGCCGCGTCTTGGGTTAGGGGTAGTACACAGCACGATGGCCTCGATTTGCGAAACGTGCGGGCTCGAGCCCGCGACCATTCGGGATTTCACGCTGCGCAGCGGCACGTGGGTCGAAGCCGAGGTGTGCGACACGTGTGCGCGCCGCCGGCGCCTGGGCTTGGTTCCGCTGCTCGGCTCGGCGCTCGTGGCCGTGGCGCTCGCCGTGGGGACCACCTACGCGATCGATCGCTTCAGCCGCAACGAACGGGAACTTCCTCCCGCCGATCCGCGCGAGTGGGCAAAGCGCTTGCGCACCACCACCCCGACGCTCTCCGCCTATTCCCGCGATCTCACCGCTGCGGCACGAGCGGGCGAACTCGACCCGGTCGTGGGACGCGACGTCGAGATCGAGCGGGTCGTGGCGATTCTCTCGCGCCGCTCCAAAAACAATCCGTGCTTGGTCGGCGAACCGGGCGTCGGCAAAACTGCCGTGGTGGAGGGCCTGGCCCAACGCATCGCGCACGGCGACGTGCCGGCCGTGCTGCGCGACAAGCGCGTGCTCGCGCTCTCGCTTGGGCCGTTGGTCGCCGGAACCAAGTATCGCGGCGAATTCGAAGGCCGCGTCAAGCGGATCCTGGATGAGGTCAAACGCTCGGCGCGCGAAGTCGTACTTTTTATCGACGAATTGCACGCACTCGTCGGTGCGGGCGCCGCCGAGGGTTCCCTCGATCTCTCTTCCATGATCAAACCGGAGCTCGCGCGGGGGGAACTCCAGTGCATCGGCGCGACCACCTTCGACGAGTATCGCAAGCATATCGAATCCGATAGCGCGCTCGAACGCCGCTTCCAGCCTGTGACGGTATGCGAGCCCACGATCGAACAGTCCGCCGCGATTCTGCGCGGTTTGCGGCCGCGCTACGCGCAGCATCACGGCGTCACGATCACCGATGGGGCGATCGATGCGGCCGCAGCGCTCTCCGCGCGCTACATCGTCGACCGTTTTCTGCCGGATAAGGCGATCGATCTCATCGATGAAGCCGCCTCGTCGGTCGCGCTGCGCAATGCGTTCATCGTCGACGTTGCCGACGTCGCAAGCGTCGTTTCGAAGTGGACGGGCATCCCGCAAGGCGCGCTCACCGACGAACAGTCGCGCGGCCTGCTCGCGCTCGAAGCGTCGCTCGGAAAGCGGATCATCGGACAAGAGCATGCCCTCACGGCGGTGGCCGCCGCGATCCGGCGCGGACGCGCGGGCCTCAAAGATCCACGCAAGCCCGTCGGCGGATTTTTGTTCGTGGGCTCGAGCGGCGTCGGTAAGACCGAACTCGCCCGTGCGCTCGCAGCCGAACTTTTCGGAACGGAGGAGGCGCTCGTGCGCATCGACCTTACCGAATACACCGAAGCGCACACGGTATCGCGCCTGCTCGGCGCCCCGCCCGGATATGCGGGGCACGACGAGCCCGGCCAATTGACCGAACCCGTCCGCCGCAGGCCCTATTGCGTCGTGCTCTTCGATGAGTTCGAAAAAGCGCACGGCGACGTCGCCGCGATCCTGCTGCAGATTCTCGACGACGGACGCCTGACCGATGCGAAGGGCCGTACGATCGATTTTCGCCACGCCATCGTGATCCTAACGAGCAACGCGGATCCGACCGAACTCGAGATCTACCTTCGTCCGGAACTCCTCAACCGCATCGACGATCTCGTCCATTTCAACAACCTCGGCCGCAGCGAGATCGAAGCGATCGTCGAGCTGCAGATGCACGCGGTGGCGGAACGCCTCGAAGCGCTGCGCGTTTCGATCGTGCTGACCGACGACGCGCGTTCGTATCTGGCATCGCAGAGCATCGCGGCCGGCAGCGGCGCGCGCTACGTGGCGCGCACGATCGCGCGCTTGGTGACGAACCCGCTCTCGACGGCCATCTTGCGAGGCGATATCAAGGAAGGCGGCGCGGCGCGCGTCGAGCTGCACGAACACAATCGCATCGAAGTCATCGCGGCCTAAGCTGGTGCGGCGAACGATCCTGGCGCTGGCGCTGGTGACGTTCGCCTCGGCGGCGAGCGGAGCCACGTTATCGGGGCCGATGCAGTCGTACGCCTGGTTCCCGGGACGCTGGGCTTGTCGCACCGCGACCGTGGGGGCGAAGAACGGCGAGCCCGCCCCCGCGAAGCTGTGGGTCGTCGTCGATGGTTCGCAAAACGCGGTAAAGCAGTATTTCTCGATGACGACCGCAAGCGGCAAACCGTATCGCAGCGACGACGTGCTCACCTACGAACCTAAGCTCAAGGCATTCCTTCGGCGCACGGTCGATATGGATGGCGTGCAGACGGCGCTCTGGGCGAAAGCTCCGTACAAGCCGAGGATGGATTACGTCGGCTTGGTCGGACTACAAAATGGAGTGCTCTATCGCATGCGAGCGACGGTCGCGATCGACGCGACGCGCACGCTGATGAGCACCACGACGGCATTTTGGCACGCAGATACGAAATCGTGGGTCGCGCAGACGACCGCGGCCTGTTCGAAAATCACGAACTAAGTCCGGAGCCGGACCGACTCGAACTAAAGAATTTTCTTAATCGCCTCTTCGATTTCGGTCGGATCCATCTCACCTAAGCGAAACGTGCTGACTTTTCCGTGCTTGTCGATGAACACGTGGACGGGGAGTGCGATCGTGCCGTACTGATGCCCGACCGTGCCGTCGTCGACGGCGATCGCAAACGGCCACGCGTATTGGCGCGCAAACCCGAGCGCCTTATCCTTATTCTCGAATTCGTTGATGCCGATGACGTTCAAACCGCGCGCATGATATTTCTTATAGAACCCGCTCACGCTCGGGGCTTCAGCGTTACACGGGCCGCACCAAGAAGCGAAGAAGTTGAGATACAGCGGCTTGCCGCGATAGTCCGAAAGTTTGACCGATCCGCCGGTCGCGAGCGGCGATGTAAACGCCGGCGCCACGTCACCGGCGTGCGGGATGCTGTCGGCCCGTGCGCTCGTCGTCGAAGCGGCAATCGCGAAGACGGCCGTCAACAGGGCACGCGAGAATCTTGAGGGCGGAACTCCGTTCATGTCGGTAGGAACGATGGAAAACGGACGTGAGTTGCGTCGTCGCGCATCTGCACCAAGAGATCGTCGACCTTATCGAACCTTTGCTGCTCGCGGATGAAGCGAAAATCGCGCAGCGTCAGCTGTTCGCCGTACACGGTCATCTGAAAATCGAGCAGCCACGCTTCGACCGTGCGGCTGCGCCCGTCGAAGGTGGGGTTAGAACCGATCGAAACCAGGCCCCGATAATCTCGCCCATCGTAGCGGCCGACCGCCGAGTACACGCCGTCCGCCGGCAGCGTCTTCTCGGAGGGGACGCTCAGGTTCGCGGTGGGGAATCCCAAATCGTGGCCGCGGCCTTCTCCAAGCGTTACGCGACCCCGCACGGCATAGGTCTCGCCGAGCAGCCGGTTGGCCGTATCCATATCGCCTCGCAGAACGGCGACGCGAATGCGGGTACTCGAGATGCGCTCGTCCGCATCGACCACGGGCGCCACCCCGGCCACGCGTACGCCGTGCGGTTCGAGCGTCTCGCGGGCGAGGGTCGCATCACCGAGGCGTCCCGCACCGAAGCGGAAATTCTCACCGATCACGAGCGCGCGCGCGTCGAAGACCCCGCGCACGATATCTTCGCAAAACGTGCGCGCCTCGAGCCGCGCGATTCGTTCGTCGAACGGGACGACGAAGAGCTCGTCGAGGCCGGTCGACGCCAGCAGATTTACTCGCTCCTCGAGCGTGGTCAGCAGCGGCGGCACGCGATCGGGCCTTAGATGCGTGGACGGATGATTGCGAAACGTCAGCACCGCCGCGCGATAGCCGGGCCTGCGCAAGCGCATGAGCGTGCGGATGATCTCGCGGTGCCCGCGGTGCAGCCCGTCGAAGAAGCCGATCGCGAGGACCAGCGGCCGATCCGTTGAGGGCGCTTCGAGCTTGTGATGGATCTTCACACGAAGACCTTGCGCGGCGCAAGCAGTGCGCCCACGGGCTCCCCGACGCCCACGAGCGTGCGCGCCGAATCGCGCACGAACACGTGCTTCGCTGCCGACCCGCTCGGGAGCGGAACCAGGCGCCCCGCACAAAAATCGGCCGCCCCGCGGCCATCGAGTACGATGGTGGGAAACGGGATCACGCGCTCGGGCGCGATCAGCGCCGCTTCGGGCGCATCTTCGATCTCTTCGAGCGTGCGGCTTTCGTACAGCACGAACGGGCCCGACGCGTCGCGTAAGAGCGACCCCATGTGCGCCACGCATCCGATCGCGGTGCCGAGATCTTCGGCGAGCACGCGCACGTAGGTCCCTTCGGAACATGCGACGGCGATGCGGGCGGTGCCCGCGTCGTAGCCGAGCAAGGTCAGACCGTAGATGACGATCTTGCGCGGGGCGCGTTCGACGGTTTCGCCTCGACGCGCGATCGCATACAGCCGTTCGCCTTCGTGATGGAGCGCGCTGTACATCGGCGGAATTTGGTCGATCGTGCCGATGAATCGCCCGGCCGTTTGCGCCAGCAGCGACTCCGCGTCGCCCGGAACGGGCTTCGTTTCCAGAACCTCACCCGTCGCATCTCCGGTCGACGTCCGCCGGCCGAGCACGAGCGTGAACACATAGGATTTGCGCCGGTCTTCCATGAGCGGAATGAGGCGCGTCGCCTTCCCGATCGCGAGCGGCAGCACACCGGACGCCATGGGATCCAGCGTCCCAAGGTGTCCGACCGGCAACTTCCCGCCGCCCAGCCGCGAAAACGCACGCCGAACGCGCGACCCCGCCTGCGTGGACGTCGGCCCCGCTGATTTAAAAAGATTGACGAACCCGATCATTAGCGCAAATGAGAAAACGTGGACCGTGGAGATGAGCCGCAAGCGCGGCGAGGGCCCGGATCGGGGGGCTCAGCCGCCCCGATTTTTGCGCTCACAGCCCTTCGGCGCGAATGGCACTTCGAACCGCCTCGATTGCAGCCGGCAACGGCCCCACGAACGTGAGTCCCGAAGCGCGATGATGCCCGCCGCCGCCTAAGCGCCCGGCCGCAGACTGCACGTTGACCCGGCCGTTGCCGCGCAAGCTGACGCGCACGTCGCCTTCGTACGCCTTGAAAACTGCCGCTACATCGACGCCCTCGACCGAACGCAAATGCTGGATGATCTCTTCGGTGTCTTCGCCGTCGGCATCGAACTTCGCGAGCATCGCTTCGTCGACGACCGTCCAGCAGAACTTCCCGTCCTCTTCGAGCCGTGCGGTATCGAGCGCTGCTCCGAGCAGGCGAATCGCAGCGAAACGCTTGTTCGCAAAAATCTTTTCGGTGATCTCTTCTTTATTCGCGCCGAGCGCAATCAATTCGGCCGAGAGCTGCAGCACTTCGCCCGTCGTGTTCGAGTGCAGGAACCCGCCCGTATCGGTCATGATCGTGGTTAGCAGGCAGGTCGCAATCTCGGGCGTGATCGGCGCTCTCATCGCGCGCAAGAGATGCAGCACGCAGGTTCCGGTCGAGCACTCTTTTTCGAGCACGTAGTTGAGCGCACCGAAACGCGTATTCCCCAAGTGATGATCGACGTCGAGAATATTGCGCCGTTCGAGCACGGGTAGAAACTCGCCGGCGCGCGACGTATCGCTCATATCGCAGAAGACCCACAGCGCATCGGCCGGCAGATCGGCAGGCAATTCGCGTGCGACGCGGTCGGCGTCGGGCAAAAAGCGCAGGTTGCGCGGAACGGGATCCTGCTGGAAGTAATTGACGCGTTTGCCCATCGCGCGCAGCGCGAGTCCGAGCGCGAGGCCGGCCCCGAGCGTGTCGCCATCGGGCTTGACGTGACTGACGAATACGAAAGCATTCCGTTTGCGGAGTTCCGCAACGACTTCGTCTGTGGTCGCTTCTTTAGGTTTGCTCTCGATCATGATGCTTCTCCTGAAAACGGGGCGGCGGGCCCCCCGTTCACCCCCAAGCCCGCACTCGCGGGCTCTGTTGAAAACGGGGCGGCGGGGCCCCCGTTCACCCCCGGTCCGGCACTCGCCGGCTCTTTTGACGCGGGCTCGGCCTGTAAGACAGGCGCGGGCTCTGGGCGGGTGGTGGAAAGGACTTTGCTGAGTTCGATCGCGCGTTCGGTCGAACGATCTTCAACAAACACGAGTTCGGGTGTGTGACGCAGCGCCACCGCGTGGCCGATCTCTCCGCGCAAGAATCCCTTTGCGTGCTCGAGGGCGATCATGCTTTGCTTGGCCACGTGCCGGTCGCCGATGATGGAGACGAACACTTTGGCCGAATGCAGGTCGTTCGTCACTTCCACGCGCGTGACGGTGACGAAACCGAGGCGCGGGTCCTTCAGTTCGGTCGAGATCAACCGGGCGAGCTCGCGTTGCAGCTCGTGATCGATCCTTCCCATTCTTTCCCGTTTCATGCCCGTCTCTTTCGCCGCGGCGCGGCCGCGGTTCGTTTGGTCGCCTTCTTCGGCTTGACTCGCTTCGCTTGCAGCGGCGCTGGAGCGACCGATTGCTTTCTAAGCTGCGCTCGCCGCGCTGCTATCACGCCGACGACTGCGAGCATCAGCACCGATGCGAGCGCACTGGCCAAGTCGTTTCGCTGCATCGCGGGCCGGGCCGCATCGCTCAGGTAGTCGCCGACTTGCCACCCGAGCAGTAAGACGCCCGCGATTCCCCCGGTCCATAGAAGCATACGCCACACGCGGTCGTCGTCGGGCACTCCCTTGACGTTAGCCAAGTCCGCGCCTCCGCCCCCACAGCGCGAGCGCCATGAACCCGAGGCCGGCACCGAGTCCGAGCAGCGTGCCGGTGAAGAACTCGCCGCCGCGTCCGCCGAACCGGTCGAGCCCGACCGACGCCGCGAACGCCATCGCCGAACAGATCGCGAGATCCGTCACCGATGCCGTTCGAAGCGCCCGTACGATGCGCACTTACGCCGGAACGGCTTCCGGTGCGACGAGCTCCATAGCGAAGGCTTCGATGACGTCGCCTTCCTTGAGATCGGAGAAGCGCGCGATTTGCACGCCGCACTCGAAGTTCTCCGCAACTTCGCGGACGTCGTCCTTGAAGCGGCGCAGCGATTCGAGTTCCGATTCGAAGATGACCGCGGAATCGCGCAGGATCCGGACTTTCGCGTTGCGCGTGAGCTTGCCGCTCTGCACGTAACACCCGGCGATAGTTCCCACCTTCGAGACCTTGAACACTTCGCGAACTTCCGCGCGGCCCAAGATGATCTCGCGGAATTTCGGCGCGAGCATACCGACCAGGGCTTTCTTGAGATCGTTCTCCACGTCGTAGATGACCGTGTAGAAGCGCAAGTCGACCTGTTCGTTTTCGCTGAGGCGCTTGACCGTTTCGTCGGGACGGATGTTAAAGCCGATGAGCACGGCATTCGAAGCACTCGCGAGGTTGACGTCGTTGGGCGTGATGGCGCCGACGCCGGCGTAGATCACGCGGATATCGACTTCGGCATTTGAGAGCCCCTCGACCCGAGAACGCAGCGCTTCGACCGCGCCTTGACCGTCGGCTTTGAGGATGAGGTTGAGCGTTTTATTTCCGCCGTCGGGCGAGCTTGCCATGAAGCTCTCGAGCGACACGCGCGGTCCGCTGGTCGCCGCGATCGCGACGTCTTTGCGCCGCGTCGCTCGCTTCGCTGCCGCTTCGCGAGCAACGCGCTCGTCACTGACGACCATCAAGGTGTCGCCGGCGCTCGGAACTTCGGAAAGCCCCATGATCTCGACGGGGATCGAAGGCCCCGCCTTCTTCACTTGCTTGCCTTTGTCGTCGACGAGTGCGCGGATCTTTCCGAACGCACCGCCTACCACGACCACGTCGCCCACGCGCAGCGTGCCGTTTTGCACGAGCACGGTCGCAACCGCTCCGCGCCCCTTATCGAGGGCGGATTCGATGACGACGCCTTGCGCACGGCGCTGCTTGTTGGCTTTGAGATCGCGCAGTTCGGCTTCGAGCAGCACCGTTTCCAGGAGTTGATCGATGCCTTCGCCCGTGCGCGCCGAGACTTGCACCATTTCGGTTTTCCCGCCCCAATCGACGGGCTGCAGGCCTTCTTCGGAGAGTTGCGATTTCACACGATCGGGTTGTGCGTCTTCCTTGTCCATCTTGTTAATGGCCACGACGATCGGCACGCCCGCCGCCTTAATGTGCGAGATCGCTTCACGCGTTTGCGGCATGACGCCATCGTCGGCCGCGACCACGAGAATCGCGACGTCGGTGACTTTAGCTCCGCGCGCGCGCATCGCCGTGAACGCTTCGTGACCGGGCGTGTCGATGAACGTGACCTTTTGATCGCCGCGATCGACCGTGTACGCACCTATGCGCTGCGTGATGCCGCCGGCTTCACCCGAAGCGACGTTGGCCGAACGGATGCGATCGAGCAGCGAGGTCTTGCCGTGGTCGACGTGGCCCAGCACCGTGACGACCGGCGGCCGCGGCGTGAGCAGCTCGGGACGATCCTCTTCCTGCTCGACGACGACTTCTTCGCCCGCTTCTTTGATGACCGCGTTAAATCCGAACTTCTTTGCGACGTTCTGCGCCGTTTGCGCGGGGATGTTTTGATTGATCGTCGCCATCGTGCCCATCTTGATGAGCTCTTTGATGACGTCTTTGGCCGGGATGATCATCGAAGTCGCGAGTTCCTGAACGGTCAGAACGTCGGGAATCTCGATCGTCTCGAGGCTCGCCGCAGGATTCGCAAGGGTCGCGTCGCCGCCACCCTTCTTGCGACGGCGCTCCTTCTCGAGCAGCATCTCCGTCTCGCGGTCTTTTTTCTTGCCGCTGCGGTCGCGATCGCCGGGACGGTGGGGACCACGCGGACCGCCGCCGGAACTCGGCGAGGGACCACCCGTGCCCGGGGTCGCGGGCGCTCCCGGAACTCCCGGCGCGCCGGGAGGCCGGGGCGTGAAGGGACGCGGCCCGCCGGGCGGCGTGAGGGGACGGAACGGACCGTTGCCGGCCGGCCGGCGTCCGGGAACCGGGGTTTGGCCGGGCCGCGGTGCGGCTTGCCCGATCACGCCGGGAAGCGGCTGACGATAGCCCTGGCCGGGAACGCCGGGTTGGCCGGGACGCGGCGCGACACCCGGACGGCCGGGCATGCCGGTTTGCGGACCGGGCATGGCCGAAGCGGCGACGCCGTTCGGCGGCTGCTCCGGCGGTTGCTGGCGCGGCGGGGCGATCGTCGACCGTCCGGTCGGGACCGGCCGCAACGTCGGGATCGGTGAATTGTCGGGCGGCGCCAGCGGCGCGCGCGGACGCAGCGGCAAGGGAGCCGAGCCCGGAGCTGGGCGCGGGACCGGGCTGCCGGCGATGCGCGGACCCGGGCTCGAGACGATCCGCGGACCGGGCGTGGCGGGACGCGGCGGTGCATCGGGCGCCTCGGGCGGGGCGGCTACGGCCGGTTCGACCGGCTCCTCGACGGGTGCCGCGGGCGCGGCAACGACGGGTGCCACAGGCGGTGCCGGCGGTGCAGCCGGAGCGGCGGCTACCTCGGGAATTTGGACCTCCGTCGCAGGCACGGCTGCCGCTGAAGCAGCGGCGGCGGGTGCAGCCTTCGTGCTCCGCTTCGGGGCGTTAGAGACAGGTTTGAGCTGCGGAACGGCCTCGTGCACGACGGGGGCAGCAGCGGCGCGAGGCGCGCGTGCCTTGGGTGCCGCGGGTTCCGCCGGAGGCGCCGGCGCAGTAGCTGCGGACGCCGTGGGCGCGGATTTTGCCGGAGCTTTACCCGACCCGCCGAGGAGAACGCCTCGCACGAGCTCCGCAATGGGGGGCTCGACGACGCTCAGTTGATTTTTTGCTTCGAGGCCGAGACGTTCGAAGAGCCCGATCAAGTCTTTGGAAGACAGACCAAGCTCTTTCGCAAGCTCGAATATACGCACTTTACCGGTTGCCATATCGTCCTTTTTAAAACCCAAGCGCTGTCGCAATCGCCGCGCTCGGGACGGTCTGCCTTATTTCATGTAATTGCTCCGGGTGTTTTTTTTTATTAAATCGGGGCGGCGTGCCCCCCGATGAGCCCTACTATCATACACGGGCAAGGTTCGCCTCGCCAAGCGCTTGCATCGGCTCGCGCCCGATATCGGGGGTTCGGCCCTCCCAAGCGACGCTCCCCGCTGCCGCCGCAAGCCCTGGATAGCGCTTGTTTTTCGCAACCCGGCCCGCGCAGGCGCGCGAGCAGAGATACGCCCCGCGGCCCGCGCTGCGGACGCCCTCGTCGGGCCGCCAGCCGGCAGGATCCCGAACGAAGCGAAGGAGCGCCGCCTGCGGAGCTTTGAGCCGGCAGCCGACGCAGGTCCGAAGCGGTTCGTGCACCCGTTTACTCGCTCGAGCCCGCTTCCGTATCCTCCGCCGCACGGTGCGACGGGTCGAACATCTGGCGCTTGAACTCTTCGAGTTTGCGGATGAGCTCGGGATCGATCGCGGGCGCGCCTTCCTCGCCCTCGCCGGGCTCTTGGGTCTCCGTCGCTGCGTCCTCGGAGGTCTCTTCGGGGCTCAAGCGCTCTTCGCGTTCCACGAGATAGCGGGCTCGTGCTTCCTCTGCGTCCGCTTCGCTCGTGATATCGAGGCGCCAACCCGTGAGCCGCGCGGCGAGGCGCACGTTTTGGCCTTCGCGTCCGATCGCAAGCGACAACTGATAGTCCGGGACCACGACGAGGCCCACGCCTTCGTCCTCGAAGAGTTCGACCGAAAGGACCTTGGCCGGTGCGAGCGCGTTATTGATGAAACCGACCGCATCGTTCGACCAGCGAATGATATCGATCTTCTCGCCGCGCAATTCGTCGGAAACGTTCGCGATGCGGCTGGACTTGGGCCCCAGGCACGCGCCCACTGCATCGACGTCGGGACGATTCGAATGCACGGCGACTTTCGAACGGCTGCCCGGTTCGCGTGCGATCGCCATGATCTCGACCACGTTTTCCAAAATTTCCGGAACCTCGCGTTCGAGCAAACGCTGCACGAGGCCCTCGGCGGCGCGCGAGAGCACGATCTGTGGGCCTTTGTTGGTCTTGCGAACGTCGAGCACGAAGGCTAAGATGCGGTCGTTGATACGGAAGTTTTCGCGCGGAACTTGTTCCGAAAGCGGTAAGAGCGCCTCCGCTTTGCCGAGATCCACGAACATGTTGCGCTGCTCGTAGCGTTGCACCGTGCCCATCACGAGGTCGTGGAGTTTCTGGCTGTATTCGTTGAAAATCGTATCGCGCTCGGCCTCGCGAATGCGCTGCACGATGACCTGTTTTGCGGTCTGCGCGGCGATGCGGCCGAACTCTTTGGGCGTTACTTCCTGATCGAAATAGTCGCCGGGTTCGTACTTCGAGCCGGCTTCTTTGCGCGTGACCTCGAGTTTGGGATCGGCAACTTCGTCCACCACGGTGCGGCGATGGTACACCTTGTATTCGCCGGTATCGCGGTCCATCGAGACGATCGCGTTGGCTTCGCTCCCGAAGTTTCGCTTGTAGGCGGATATCAGCGCAGCCTCGAGCGCTTCGAGCAGCATCTCGAAAGGAATGGCGCGTTCGCCCTGCAGCAGGCGCAGGGAATCGCGCAGGGTGGGTTCGTCGGGGGCGGCCTTGGCAGTTTTTGCAGCCATTAACGCTTCTCTCGTCTCTCTCGCTTGGCGCGCCGGAGGTCGGCGCGGTAATCGTACTCGATGTTGGCGGATTTCACCATTTCAAAGGGGATTGGAAGTTCGCCCGATTTCGTCGCCAGGATCACGGCGTTGCCGCGCATGCCCAGTAATTTTCCGCGGTGCGTATATTCGCTTGCGATCGGCAGGGTCGTTTTTATCAGCACGTCGCTATCGCGAAAGCGCTCGTAGTCGCCCGGCGAGAGGAGCGGCCGGTCGAGACCGGCCGACTCGACCTCGAGGGTGTAGGGCGCCGTCTCGGCTCCGAGCGCGGCATTGATGCGCGCCGCGATCCGCTCGCAGAGCGCGAGATCTACGCCGCCGGGGCGATCGACGGTGAGCGCCAATTCCGTATTGCGACCGCTCTGCCGCGCGCGGTGCGCGACGACTTCGATCTCCCGGAATTCCTCTTCGAACGGCAGCGCGCGCGCCGCGTTCTCGAACGCCTCGGTCAGATTCAACGATGGCCCCATACAACACAGAAGCGCGGGACACCCCACGCTCTTTTTTACTACCGTGCACGAGTTTATCACGTTCGCGGCGCCGATGCAAACGATGTTTTCAGCCGATGTTTTCAGCCGCCGCGGACCGACAATACCCAATGAGCGCTTGGTTGCTATTCCGGACCGAGCTAGGGCACTGCCGTGGCAACGTCGTCGCGATCCACCGCCGCGCTGCATTGACGGGACTTTACGGCGACGACTTGGCTTGGGGTTCGGCCGTCGCTTTCGGAACCAGCGTCGGCAAGCCGTCTGGCGTAATTTGGTCACCGCCGCACGGGCCGAACGTGTAGCCGCCTTGTGGTTCTCCGCCGCCCGAAGGCTGCTCGACTTTCCAACCCGTGCAGATTTCGATGCCGAAGATGCGCTGGCGCTTGAGGATGTATACGATTGCCGGTGGCCCGAGCATGCCGTTCTGATGCACGATCTCGAGCGCGTGGTCGAGCACGCTCTGCGGCGGCGCCGCATTCTTGTAATACTCGGTTTTTGCCTGATCGATCGCCAAGTGCAGATCGTTGACGTACTGTTTACTCGAGTACGAAACGCCGGTCGTTGGAATCAGCGCGTTGAGCCGCGCGTTGAGACTGTTCAAAGCGCCGGACGCCGCGTTCGGGGCCGGGCTCTTTTGCGCGTGCGGAACGTAGGCGAGAGCTCCGCTCGGCGCCGCACTTGGATGGGGGCTCGCGCGGCCGGAGCCCGGACTTGCCGCCGGCGAAGCGGCATGGGTGCCGACGGCGCCGGAGCTTGCCGCCGGCAACGGCGTCGCGTGGGAAGATGCTTGGCCGGCGTGGGCGAGCGCAGTCGAGGCTGTCGTTGGAGCCGCAGTGAGGTCGGCGACCGGAGCCGCCGTGGCCGGCCGTGCCGTCGCGGGACGGGCGGTCGCCGCGATCGTTGCGGCCGGAACGGCTTCCAGCGTGGGGCCCGGGGTCGGGCGTGCCGATGGCGGCGCGGTCTTTGCCGTAGTCGGCGCGGCCGTGGGCGCGGCGCTCGGCTCTGCCGTGGCGGCGGCAGTCGGAGCGTGCGTCGGACGAGGTGTCGCAAGCGGCGTCGGCGCGACGGTGGGCGCAATCGTCGGTGCCGCCGACGGCGCGGCCGTGGGGCGCTCCGTCGCGACGGGTGTTGGGGGAATGGTCGCCGCAACAGCCGGCGGTTCGGTCGGCGCGATCGTCGGACGCTGCGTCGGATCCGGCGTCGGCGGCTGCGTCGGCTGCGGCGTGGCGGGCTGCGCCGTGGGGACCGGCGGCAGCGTGGGCGCGAGGGTCGGAACGGGGCTCGGGTCCGTGCTCGGCGGCGCCGTGACCTGAGCAGCTGCGATCGTCAATTGCTGCGCGACCGCGGGCGCGTTGGGATCGATGCGCGCGAGCTCGGGACGGCGCGGAGCGGAGCGCGCCGGGAGCGGGTGTCTGCGCTGGACGGGAGGCCGGACGACCGGCGGCGCGACGGATGGAATCGGACGCGGCGTCGGAGGTATCGCCGCTACGACTTTGCGGACATGCAGCGGAGTGGGAGCCGGTAAGGGTGGGGGCGTGGATCCTACGGTCGGCGCGACCGTCGGCGCAACGGTTGGAATAGAAATCGCGCGCTGCGCGACCCGCAGGACCTGCCGCAGCGAAAACGTTTCGGTCTCCGCGGGAGCGTTCGACGCGACGGCCGGCGTGTAGGCGCGGATGATAAAGAAAGCACCGATGAATGCGTGCACGAGGATCGAGAGAAGGTACGCTACGATATAGCGCCGGCGTGCGCTCGAAAGGCGCTGCCTCCAAGGCCAGAACATGGAACTTTCTTTCGGATGCGCGCGCCGTCGCGGCCCGCAAGGCTCGCCCGGACCTTCGTCTAAAGCGAAAGAACGTCATGTCGGAGCGAGCGCGGAAAAGAACCAAGATCGTCGCGACGATCGGCCCAGCATCCCGTTCCCCCGCAACCTTGCGAGCCCTCGTCGACGCCGGACTCAACGTTGCGCGCTTGAATTTCTCGCACGGAACCCATGCCGAACACGCGGCCACGATCGAGGATCTGCGTGCGATCTCCAAAGAAGCGGGCTCGCCCATCGCGATCCTCGCCGACCTTCCGGGGCCGAAGATTCGTACGGGCGGCCTCGGAGGCGGCGTCGATGCGGTGCGCTTAGAGAACGGTGCGCCGTTTGCGATCGTCACCTACGAATGCGAAGGTTCGAAGGACGCGGTTTCCGCGAGCTACGAAGGCCTCGCGCGCGACGTTGAGATTGGAAAGCGCGTGTATCTCGCCGACGGCGCGATCGCACTGTGCATCGTCGGCAAGAGCGCCGACCGGATCGAAACGGTGGTCGAAGCGGGCGGCGACTTGCGCGCGCATCAAGGCATCAACTACCCCGACGGTTCGCTCTCCATCGACGCGGTGACCGATCGCGATTTCGAACACCTTGCGTTCGCTCTCGAGGCGGGCGCCGATTGGGTTGCAGTCTCGTTCGTCAAAACCGCCGAAGACGTGTTGCGCGTCAAACGTTTCATCGCCGAGCGGGGCAAGAACGTTCCCGTGATCGCCAAGATCGAAAAGCACGAAGCGCTCGATGCAATCGATGCGATCATGGCCGCAGCCGACGGCATCATGGTCGCGCGCGGCGACCTCGGCATCGAGATCCCGCTCGAACGCGTGCCGCTCGTTCAGAAAGATCTCATCGCGCGCGCGAACCGCGTCTCGAAACCCGTCATCACCGCGACGCAGATGCTCGAATCGATGATCTCGTCCGCGCGGCCGACGCGAGCCGAAGCCACGGACGTTGCCAACGCCATCATCGACGGCACGGATGCCGTGATGCTTTCCGGGGAAACGGCGCGCGGCGACTATCCGATCGAAGCCGTGCGCGTGATGGCGACCATCGCGCGCGAAGTGGAGCGCGAATATCCGCACGAAGTGCTGCGCTACCGCCGCGTGTCGACCGCGGATCCGAGCATCGAAACATCGATCGCCGAGGGCGCGGCGCAGATGGCCGAAGAGCTCGGGCTACGCTTCATCGTTACCGGAACGACGACCGGCAATACGGCGCGCGCGATCTCGTCCTTCCGTCCGCGGGCGCACATCGTGGCGATGACGCCGATTCCGGAAGTCGCGCGCCGCATGGCGCTGATCTGGGGCGTCGAAGCGCTCGTCGTCGAGCCGTATAAGTATTTCGAGAGCTTGATCGATATCGTGGAAGCGCGCATGCTTCGCGAGAACCTCGCCGCGAGTTCGGAAGTCATCGTTATCACCTCGGGAATGCCCGTCGGCGAAGGTGGAACCAACGTTTTAAAGATTCACGCGCTGCCGTGAGCCGGACCGTTCGAGAAGCCGCACTTCGTTGCGCCGCCGCGTTGCTCGCGGTCGTGGGTTTGCAGGCGCAGACGAGCCCCATCGATCTTCTCACGCTGAAGGTGCCGCCGGCCGACCGGCGCGTCGCCTATGGTGCCGACCCTTCGCAATTCGCCGAATTGCGGGTGCCGCCAGGGAACGGTCCGTTTCCCGTCGCGATCGTTCTGCACGGCGGGTGCTGGTCGGCGCAGATTGAGGGCTTTCCGCCGCAAGCCTCATCGCTCGATCTCATCGCGCCACTCGCCGCGGCGCTCACGAAATCCGGCATCGCAACCTGGAACGTCGAGTTTCGGCGCGTCGGCAACGGCGGCGGCTGGCCGCAAACCTTTCGCGACGTCGCAGCAGCGAGCGCACTGCTGCGCGCGCTTGCGCCGCAGTATCATCTCGATCTCACGCGCGTGATCGCGGTCGGCCATTCCTCCGGCGGCCACCTGGCAGAGTGGCTCGCATCGCGTCCCAAGCTTGCAAAGAGCAGCGAACTCTATACGCGCGATCCGCTTCCGATCGCCGGCGTCGCCGATCTCGACGGCCCGCCGAGCTTGATCGATCCGGACGGCGCGATCGAACGCGTCTGCGGCGATTCAGTGGAGTTGCTGCTCGGTGGAACGGCCGCGCAAGTGCCGGAACGCTATCGTGACGCATCGGCCGCAATCCCGATGGGCCTGCGCCAAACACTCTTCACGACCGGCGGCTTCGGCCGTGCATGGGCCGACCTTACGATCGATTTCGCCGCTCGCGCGAGGAAGGCCGGAGATACCGTCACCGTTCATCGGCTCGACGCGGCCGATCACTTCGATATCATCAATCCCGAATCGCGCTTCTGGCCGCAGGTCGCAAGCGCGATCGGCGCGCTTGCGGCGCCGCGCTAGCACTTCGCGCTTGCGCTACGCTATCTGCGTATGCGCGTAGACGTCATCAAAGGCGACCTGTGCTCCGCCCAATCCCACATAACCAGCTTCGACGACGGCTGTGTGCCAGCTCCCATCCGCAGCTCGGGAATCGATTTCGACTCGTCGCACTCGCGTGTGTACGATGATATAGCGCGAAAGCGACGGCAGGCCCCGATAGGCCGCGCGCTTCTCAACAACATCGTACGCGCGCGTGCTCTCCGAAAGCACTTCGCAAACGGTCACCGGACGCTGCACGACGACCGCTGCTCCGTCGGTATCCTCACACGTCACGCCCGCATCGGCATAATAAAATGTCGTCGCGCTGATTTCGATCTTGACGTTCGGCCCGAACACACGGCAAGGTGGCGGGAATCCGCTGCGGAGCGCGATCTGAAGGTTGAGCGAGATCGTGTCGTGATCGAGCGTGCCGCCGGCAAATGCAACGATGAAGCCATGGTGCAACTCGAAGCGATCGCGCTGGCGCGATTCCCATGCGAGATATTCGCTTTTCTCGAGTTCCGGCACGATTGGTTCGCGCATACTGAGGTCTTCGCGTAGCCCAGCCGTAGTCCCGGTGCGAGTTGCCTCTAAGCCTTGGCTCGCAACAGCTCGGGGACGGACGGGACGTGACTAGGCGTGCTGCGGCTGCGAACGAAGGCTCCATCGATACGAGCGGTCTTCAGAAGCCGAACATCCGCCGCCGAAAACCCATCGAGTCCCGCTTTGCGGAGATCGACGATGTAGGCCGGCTCGGCCGACCTATGCATCTTAGCATCGTCCGGAGCGGTGCGGCAAACGGGCGGCTACGATGCGAGCGCGCCGCGATCTTTTTGCGCGCGCACTTCCCGGACGAGCACTTCCGCGTGTTCGAGCGCCACGCCGGCAGAGCTTCCCGAAAGCATGCGCGCGATCTCTTCGAGCGACGCCATGCGGTCGTCGAGCGCGATGAGTTCGACGAAGGTCTGGCCCGCGCGTTCCGTTTTGCGCAGCGCGTAGTGCCGGTCGGCCCAGGTTGCAATCTGTGCGAGATGGGTGACGCACAGCACCTGCGCGTGGCGCGCGAGCGCGCCTAAGCGGACGCCGACCGCGGTCGCAGTCGCGCCGCCGATGCCGGCATCGATCTCGTCGAACACGAGCGCGGTGCGTTCGCGCCGCTCGGCGACCGCGACCACGAGGGCGAGCAGAACGCGCGAGAGTTCGCCGCCGGAAGCCGCGCGCACGAGCGATCGCACCGGTTCCCCGGGATTGGGCGACAACGCAAATTCGACCGATTCCGCGCCGGCAGGTCCCGGCGCTTCGAGCGGCTCGAGCACGACCGCGAAACGGGCGGAGGGCATCGCGAGGGCCGCGAGTTCGGATGCGATGCGGGATTCGAGGACGCCTGCGGCTTGCGCCCGTAGCGCGGAAAGCCCCCGCGCGCGCAGCGCCAGGTCGATGTGCGCTGCGCGTACCGCCGCGCGCAGTTCCGATTCGCGATCGTCGCGCGTCGTTTCCCGATCGATCGTTTCTTCAAAGAGCGCGCGCGCTTCGAGCACCGTTGCTATGCTGCCGCCGTATTTCTTCTTGAGACGATCGAGCGCATCGAGCCGCCCGGAAAGCTCTTCGAGTTCCAACGGATCGAATTCGGCGCGCTCGATTTCGCGCGAGATCGCGACGGCGGCTTCGGTAACGTCGCTTTGCAGCGCGGCCACGGTCGAGGCGAGCTCGCCGAGATCGGGCGCGTAGCGCGCGATCGCCGCGAGGCCGGTCGCGGCCGTGCCGAGCGTCTCGACCGCCGATCCCTCGATCGCCGTAAGCGCGTCGTGCGCTAGCGCGAGCGAACCCGCAATCTTCTCGATGTTGGCGAGGTAGTCGCGACGCTCGCGCAAACGCTCGTCTTCGTTCGGCTCGGGAGCGACGGCATCGATCTCACCCGCCGCAAAGCGGGCGAATTCGAGTTCCGCAAGCGCCCGTCCCGACGTTCCTTCGAGCTCCGCCAATGCCGCCTCGTGTGCGCGCGCGCTCTCGTAGGCGCGCCGCACCGACGCGCGCGCCGAGAATGCATCGTCTCCCGCAAACGCGTCGAGGACGTCCATCTGATAGGCGCGCGAGAAGAGGCGCTGCTGTTCGTGCTGGCCGACCGATTCCACAAGCGAAGCGCCGAATTCGCGCAACTGCGTCGAAGTGACCAAACGGCCGTTGATCCGCGCGGTCGATTTTCCGGACGTGAGCATCTCGCGCGCGAAGATGGCGGATTCGGCATCGTCGTCGAGGCCCGCCTCGACCAGCCCCGCGCGCAAAGCCTCGTCGAGCTCGATCTCGAGCGACACGCGCGCCTTAGCGGCCCCCGCCCGCACGTTCTCGGCCGACGAGCGTTCGCCGAGCACGAAACCGAGCGCGTCCAAGAGCATCGTCTTGCCGGATCCCGTTTCGCCCGTGCAGACCGTGAACCCATCGGCAAATTCGAGCGTCGCGCGCTCGATCAGCGCAAAATTTTCGATCTCGAAACGGACGAGCCGCACGCTAGAGGTCCTTGACCGGCGCATTCCAGCGCAGCTTGCCTTCGAGCAGTGCGAAGAAATCGAGCGGCTCGCGCCGAGCGAAACGAATCGCGCGCTCGTACCGCGTGACCGTCACGCGATCGCCCGGCCGCAACCGGTCGACCACCTGCCCATCGGCTTCCAGCGCCACGCCGGTCGTCTCCGCATCGCATTCGATAACGATCGTACTCGAGGTCGGCACGATCAGCGGCCGCGAGAACAGCGTGTGCGGCAGCAGAGCGTTGATCGTGAACGCATCGACCGTCGGCGCCACGATCGGTCCGCCCGCCGAAAGAGAATATGCGGTCGACCCCGTCGGCGTCGCTACGACGATGCCGTCGGCCGGCACGCGCGCCGCTTCCTTGCCGTCGACGTACAAGCCGAAGGGCGTCATGTGAGGGCTCGTTCGCGCCACGACGATATCGTTGAGCGCGAAGTGTTCTCCGCCGGGCGAGGTCGCCTGCAGCGCCGTCCGTTCGTCGATGTGAAAACCCGAGCACAGAACCTCGGGCAGCGCGGAAAGCGCGGATTCGTCACCATCCATCTCGGTCAGGAACCCAAGGCGTCCCGTATTGATGCCGAGCAAGGGAATCCCGTAGGGCGCCGCAATCCGCGCCGCGCGCAGGAGGGTACCGTCGCCGCCGATCGTGACGAGCAGCGTCGCATCGGAAATGTGAGCCCCGGTCGATGCGAGGCCGAGCTCGCGGTCCTGATCGTCGCACAGGGCGATCGCGAATCCGCAATCGCGAATCGCCTTCGCGATGCGCTCGGCGGCGGAGCGCGCCTTGGGCCGGTACAGGTCGACGTAGAGAGCGACCACGCCGGCTGCTGCCGGGGCGTCCATTATTCGGGCACGCTCGCGAGCGCAAGATCGAGCGCGGCATTCGCGGCAACCTCACCCCTCTCGCGCACCAGCATGAAGAATTCAACGTTCCCGGCCGGTCCGCGCAGCCGGCTCGCAATGACTGCCGTGGGAACGAGTCCGAGCCGAAGGATTGCCGCGCGCACTTCATACAGCACGGCTGCGTGCACCGAGGGATCGCGCACGACGCCGCCCGTACCTAAGCGATCGCGTCCGGCCTCGAATTGCGGTTTTACCAGCGCTACGATCGTCCCGTCCGGCGCGAGAAAGGATCGCGCGCGGTCGAGAATCGTTACGACGGAGATGAACGACGTATCGATCGTGATGACGTCGAAACGCGCCCCAAGCGCACCGGGTTCGAGGAGCCGGAAGTTCGTGCGCTCTACGACGGTTACGCGCGCATCGTTTCGGACGGGAAGCGCGAGCTGCCCGTAGCCGACGTCGACCGCAACCACGTGTGTCGCGCCGCGCTGCAGGAGCGCGTCCGTGAAGCCGCCGGTCGACGCCCCGATATCGAGCGCCCGGGCTCCGCGCACGTCGAGTTCGAATTCGGCCAGCGCCGCGTCGAGCTTTTCACCGCCGCGGCTCACGAAGGGTCTCGCGCGCTCTACATCGAGCACGGCGCCCGTCGCGACGGTGCTGCCGGGCTTGGTCGCAGGTCTGCCGTCGACCCGAACCCGCCCCGCGATGATCAGCGACCGCGCGCGCGAACGCGTGACGCCCGCTCGCTCCGCGACCGCTTCGTCTAAACGTTGCGCGGTTCGCGAGGCCACGATCAGAGCGCTCGTCCGTCGCTCGGTGCGGCATCGAAGAGGGAGCCGTCTTCCGGTCCGCGCGCCGCGGCCTCGATCGAGGTCTGCGCATTTTTGAGCAGCCGTTCGCATTTTTGCGCGAGCGTCTTGCCCTCTTTGAAGAGCGCTACGGATTCGTCGAGGCCGACGTTTTCGTGCTCGAGTTTCTGTACGATCTCCTCGAGACGCTTCAAGGCCGTTTCGAACTCTCCCGATACGCTAGTTGCCATCCAAACTCCCTAAATTTTCTGACATCGGGGCGGCGTGCCCCCCGATCACCCCCGGCATCGGAGCGGCGTGCCCCCCGATCACCCCCGGCATCTCCGCACGTTCGACACGCGCCGAAAGCGTTCCGCGGCCGAGTTGCGCCGTCACGATTTCGCCCACGGGTACTTGCGCCGCATCGCGGACGATGGACGTGCCGTAGGTGAGAATCGCATACCCCTGTTGCAACAGTCTTTCGGGACTGTTGCCGTCCAAGCGGACGCAAGCGAGTTCGAGCGCGCGTGCGCGCTCGACGACCAGCGTTCGCACTGCGCGGTCGAGGCGCAGCTCCGAATCGCGCAGCCGTTCGCGCGCGAGGTTCGCGGCCCTCGTCATCGCCGCATCGAGCCGGCCCGACATGCGATCGAGATGCAGTTCGCGTTCGGCCAGCCGCCGGGTCGGATCGTGCGCTTCGAGCCGTTTCGTAAGGTCGCGTACGCGGTTCGACATCGACGCCGTGCGCGCGGCGAGGCCCGATTGCAGATCGTCTTCAAGCGCGTCGAGCCGCTGCGCGAGCGGAGCGAGAAAGGAGCGCGGATCGGAAAGCCTCGAGCGCAGCAGCGCCGCATGCAGCCGCGAGGAAAGCCGCTCGAGGCAGCTATCGAGCGCGCGCCTCGCATACGACATGCGATCTTCGATGCGTCCGCGCAAAGCGCGCGTTTCGAAGCCGATCGCCTTTGCCGCAGCCGACGGCGTCTCGACGTGCACGTCGGCCGCGAAATCACTCAACTGTTGGTTTGCGGTGTGCCCGATCGCCGAAATCACCGGATGGCGCGCCTTGGCGACCGCGCGCACGACCGCTTCATCGCTGAACGCAAAGAGATCTTCAAACGACCCGCCGCCCCGCGTGACGACGATGCAATCGACGTCCTCGGCGCTGGCGCGCCGGAGCGCCCCGCAAATCTCCACCGGCGCAGAGGGCCCTTGTACGGCGGTTTCGCACCAGACCACGCGCACGTGCGGCGCGCGTTCGCGCAAGATCGTCACGAAGTCGATCGCGCCGTCCGAGGTGCGCGACGAGACGATCGCGACGCGAAACGGATAGAGCGGCAGCGTTCGCTTGCGCGCGGGATCGAAGAGACCTTCCGCATCGAGACGTTTCTTGCGCTCCTCGAACTGCGCGTGGATATCGCCCACGCCTTCGAGCACGGCGGAGCGGACCACGAGTTGGTAGGTGCTCTTGGGCGCGTACGTGGAGATGCCGCCGGTCGCCACGATCGCGATGCCGTTGCGAAGCGGCGGAAACGACGCCGCATCGCTCGACCAGGCAAAACAGCGAATGACCGCGTCGCCTTCTTTGAGATCGAAATTAACGTGGCCCGAACGCGGCACCGAATAGTTTGAGATCTCCCCGCGCACCGACACGTTGCGCAGCGCCGCATCGCTCTCGAGCTTGCGCTTGAGATAATCCGCCAATCGCTTGACGCCGACGACCCGCGAAGCTGGAGCACCGCTTGCGGGCACGGCCGGCGCGTGGCTCGGCCGATAGGTCACGGCGTAGGCGTGTCGGGCGGGGCGGGCGCTTCGGTTGCGGAGCCGTCGCTCGTATCGACCGATGCAAACGGCGGCGCCGTTTCATCGGGAACCGGCGTGTCGGTGGGCGCTTCGGTCGCTGCCGCGGTTACCTTGGGGGCGACGGGGGGAGCGGTCCTCGCAACCGGCAGCTCGAGCGCAATGGGTTCCGCAACAACGGGCGGTTCGTCGTAGGCGGTTCTCGAGCGTCCGTTCCAACCGGCGCTCGCACAGCTTCCCAGCGGCTCCGTTCCCTCGAGAAAGTATTCGAATTTTTTTGGCTGGCCGCAATACGCGACCTTGCGCACTTCGGTGGAAGGAAATGCGAACTGATGCTTGGGCGTCTTGGCGAGCGCTGCCTTCATGAAGCGCGCCCACGTCCGGGCCGGAATATTTCCGCCGTAGGATTCGTTCATCCGCGAATAATCGTCGTTGCCGAGCCAGACGGCCGTCACCAGATCGGGCGTGTAGCCCACGAACCACGCGTCGCGAAAGTCCGACGTCGTGCCCGTCTTCCCGGCAGCGGGCCGGCCGAGATCGGCGTTGGGATAACCCGTCCCTTCGGTGATCACGCTCTCGAGCAAAGACGTCATCACGTACGCCGTCCCCGCACTCACCACTTCGGTCTCTTGCGGAAAGCGATTGTCGAGGACGGGATTGCCGACCGAATCCGTCACCAGCCGCAGGCCCGAAGGCTCGATGTGAATGCCCTGATTTGCGAGCGTCGCATACCCGGCGGCCTGATCGAGCGGGGAAACCACGGAACTTCCAAGGGCGAGCGAGAGATTCGCTTCGAGCGGCGCGCGGATCCCCATGCGATGGGCGTACGCGATGACGCGATCGATGCCGACCTGCTGCGCGAGCTTGACCGCTACGATGTTGCGCGATTGTGCCAGCGCGTAGCGCAGCGTGATCGGTCCGAAAAAGCGAAAGTCGTCGTCCATCGGATGCCACTGCGTACCGTCGCCCATCGGATACGACACCGGATCGTCGTCGACCGTGGCCGTCGGGGGCATTCCGCTATCGATGGCCGCGGTATACACGTACGGTTTGAAGGACGAACCCGGCTGGCGCAGGGCTTGCCACGCGCGATTGAATTGATTCGAGAGGCTAAAGCCGCCCGCGCCCCCGACCATTGCGACGATTTCCCCCGTCGAGGGCCGGATCGCCACGAGGGCCGCTTGATGCGCGTTGATCTGCTCGGCCGCGGCGCTCGAAACGCCCCAATTAACGGCTTCTTCCGCCAGCTTCTGCAAGTGCGGATCGAGCGTCGTATCGACGGTGAGACCGCCTTCGTACACGGCAGCCGTACCGAAGGTCGATTCGAGGACGTGCGCCACGTACGTCGTGAAATACGGATAGCGGAACGATTGCAGACCGGTCGGGCGTTCCCCGATCAATCCCAGCGGTTCGTCCTGCGCGACTTTCGATTGGTATTCGGTGAGATAGCCGCTGGCCACCATGCGTTCGAGCACGTGAAGCTGGCGCTGCACCGCGCGCTGCTTGTTGACGTAGGGCGAGTAATCCGAAGGTGCCGCAGGCAACCCCGCGAGCATTGCGGCCTGCGCCGTGGTGAGGCGATCGACCGACGTCCCAAAATACTCGTGCGCGGCTGCTTCGATGCCGTACGCGCCGGCACCGAAGTAGATCAAATTGAGATAGCGCTCGAGAATTTCGTCTTTGGTGTAGTAGCGTTCGATCTCCATCGCGAGCAGCGCTTCCTGAATCTTGCGCGAGATCGAGACTTCGTTGGAAAGAAACAGTGCGCGCGCGAGCTGCTGCGTGATCGTCGAGGCCCCTTGGAACTGTTCGTGCCGATAGTCCGCAAGCGCCGCGCGCGCGATGCCGCCAAAATCGACGCCGTGATGGAGATAGAAATTATGATCTTCGTTCGCAACGAAGGCGTCGCGAACGCGCGGTGGAATCCGCGAGATCGGCACCCAGAGACGATTCTGTTTGAAGAGCGTCGCGAGTAGCGTCCCGTCGCGCGCGTACACGCGAGTGGAACGCGACGGCTGAAAATCGGCCATGCGGCTGATATCGGGCAGATTGCGCGAATACGAATATACGATGCCCGCCATCGTGCCGAGCACGAATAGGACGAGCAGAAAGATGCACGCGAGGCCGCCCATCACGATGCGGCCGAAGAGCGAAAGGCGCCGGCGCCGGCGCCTCCGCACTGCGATCGTGCTTTTCATCGGCTCGCGCTCGCGAGCACGCCGTTCACGTAACGGCCCGAGTCTTCCGTCGAAAACTTCTTAGCGAGTTCGACCGCTTCGTTGATGACGACGGCCGAGGGCGTTTCCTTATGGAACTGCAGCTCGTAGAGGCTCATCCGCAGCACCAAGCGATCCAGCAGCGGCAGCCGTTCGATCGTCCATCCCCCCTGCAAGAGCGGTGCGATCACGGCGTCGATCTCGGCGGCATGTTCGATCGTTCCGAGCACGAGATCCCGCACGAAGGCGCGGTGCGCCGAAGCATCCGCGTGCGAGAACGTTTGATCGAGGGCGGCCGCGGCCTCGTGCTTGCCGACCTCGACGCTATAGAGCGTTTGCAATACTAACTCGCGAGCGTAGCGGCGCGTCACGCTCGGGCGGCCGCGCCCGAAACGAGATTCGGCAGATAGTCGATCGACACACCACCGGCCCGAAACGTTTCGTCGTTGACGATCTTCGCGCAGATCCCGATCGTCGTATTGACGCCCGTTACGCGCGTATCGGAAAGCGCGGCGCTCATGCGATCCAAGGCTTCGGTACGCGAGGCGCCCACGGCGATGATCTTCGCCAGCAGCGAGTCGTAGAAGGGCGGCACGGCCAGGCCCGTATACGCGTGCGAATCGACGCGAATACCGAGGCCGCCGGGCAGATTCACGTCGGTGAGCGTACCCGCCGCGGGGGCGAAGTTCTGCGTCGCGTCTTCCGCGTTGATCCGGCACTCGATCGCGTGGCCCCGCGAGTGGAGGTCGTGCTGCTTGAACGACAGGCGCTCGCCTGCTGCGACGCGGATCTGCTCCTTCACGATGTCGACCCCGTAGAGCATTTCCGAAACCGGGTGCTCCACCTGGATGCGCGTGTTCATCTCCATGAAATATACGTCGTCGCCGGTGGCCAAGAACTCAAGTGTTCCGGCGCCTTGATACTTCACGGCTCGGGCGGCCGCCAGGGCAATGTCGTGCAGCCGCCTGCGCATCTTCTCCGTAATGCCGGGAGCGGGCGCTTCCTCGATGAGCTTCTGGTGCGAGGGCTTTTGAACCGAGCAATCGCGCTCGCCGATGTGCACCACGTTCCCGAACGAGTCGCCCACGATCTGCACTTCGAGGTGGCGCGGACGGTCGATGAGTTTCTCCATGTAGAGCCGGCCGTCTTTGAAGTTTGCTTCGGCTTCGGCTTGTGCGGTCGCGAAAGCGTGCTCCAGTTCCTCGGGCGTGCGCACGGCCCGCATGCCCTTGCCTCCGCCGCCGGCCGTCGCCTTGAGCATGATGGGATATCCTAGGTCGCTTGCAGCGGTCAGCGCTTCGGCCACGGAAGCCAAAATGTCGGTACCCGGCGTCGTCGGAACTTTGGCTGCCTGCATGATCGATTTCGCCGTGGCCTTATCGCCCATCTTCGAAATCGTTTCGGGGGCCGGTCCGACGAAACGCAACCCGTGATCGGAACAGATCTCGGCGAAGCGCGCGTTTTCCGCGAGAAATCCGTAGCCGGGATGGATGGCATCGGCGCCCGATATCAGCGCCGCCGAAATGATGTTCGGGATATTGAGATACGAGCGCGCGACCGGGCCCGGACCCACGCAAAAGCCCTGGTCGGCATTGCGCACGTGCAGCGATGCGCGATCGGCTTCGGAAAAGATCGCGACCGTCTCGATGCCGAGCTCGTGCGCGGCCCGATTGATCCGCACGGCGATCTCGCCCCGGTTCGCGATGAGCAGTCGTTTGAACATCTAAACTTCGATCGAAAAGAGGGGCTGGCCGTACTCAACCGCTTGCCCGTCGCTGACAAAGACTTCGGCGACACGCCCCGAGCCGCCGGAACGAACCGGATTGCGGATGCCCAGCGCCTCGACGTAGGCAAGTTCGCGGTCTTCGCTGACGATGCTGCCCTGGACGACCGTGGGACGAGAAAGCCGGACGATCCCCACGAACTCCGCCTTAAGCGTGGTCTTGGGCTTTTCGGAAACGGGCGTTGCGCCGTTGGAAGCCGGATGGACGCCGTTCGCCGTTCCCCCTTCGCCCGGCACCGCGGGCGCGACGGGCCGCACGTGGCGCAGGGAGCGGCGCACTTCGATCGCTAGGTCGTCCTCGTCGATCCGAAAGCGAGTCAGGCCCGCCGAGGCACAAAATTCGGCCGCCGAGCGCGCGCGTTCCAGCGTTTGATCCCAATCCACAGGCCGCTTAGTTCGAGCCGGTGCCGCCGGTATCCGCTGGATAGCGTCCCGCTCCTCGCGCGGGAGCATCTGCAAGTCCATTCGAAACGCCGCGTCGATTTCCGCGAGAGGCACCAGCGCGAAAGCACGGGCGCGGAGGCGCGGATGCGGGACCTGCAGATCCGGTTCGTCGATGTGAAGATCGTCGCAGGCTAGAATGTCGAGATCGATCACGCGCGGCCCCCAACGGTAGGTTGGGGTCCGGCCGAGTTCGGCTTCGAGCCGCTGGAGGGCTTCGAGCAGCCCGCGCGGGGAAAGCTGCGTCTCGAGCAGGGCCGCGGCGTTGATGAAGTCGGCCTGCGTTCGAACGCCCCAAGGGGGCGTCAGGTAGAGGGCCGAGCGCGCGACCAGCGTTCCTAGGCCTGCCAGCGCCGCAAGCGCGGCCTCGACGTTCCCGGCGGAATCCCCGACGTTGCTACCGAGACCGATGCGCGCTAGCGTTCCGCCGTGATGCGAACGGACGGCGTCGCACCCTCCATGAGCTTCGGCTTCGCGATCGTCACGCGTGCGCGGCGAATCCGGCGATCGCGCATCACGTCTGCGAGAATCTCATCGCCGAGGCGTTCGAGCAGCGCGAAGGACCGTTCGGCGACGAGCTGCACGATTCGAGCGTGCAGCGTGCCGTAATCTACGGTGTCCGCGAGGTCGTCGCTCACGCGGGCGCGCCCCAGATCCACGTCGAGCTCGACGTCGAGATCGAAGGGCTGCTCGCGGTCGCGCTCACCCGGGAGCGCTCCGTGTTTTCCGAGCGCGCGAATGTCGCGGATGGCGATCGTATAGGCGTCGCTCACAGCGTTTCGTGCCAACCCTCGGGCCGCCAGCCGCGCACGATCGCATCGGCGACGTGCACGACGTCGCGCATTTCCCCGACGTCGTGAACGCGCACGATATCGATCTTGGCCGCAACCGCGAGGGCGACCGTGGCCGCCGTCCCGTACGTTCGATCGGCGGCTCCCCGGCCGGTGAGCTTGCCGATCGTGGATTTGCGCGAGGTTCCGAGCAGCGTCGGAAACCCAAGCGCGACCAGGCGCTCCAAGGCGCCGAGCATCTCGAGATTATGTTCGGGCGATTTGCCGAACCCGATGCCGGGATCGAGCAGGATGCGTTCGGGTGCGATTCCGGCGGCGACCGCACGCGCGGCTTCGCGTTCGAGATACGCCAGCACTTCACTTACGACGTCGCGTTCGTACATGGCTATGCGTTTGTTGTGCATGATCACGACCGGCACGCCGCGCTGCGCCGCCTCCGCTAATAACTCATCGCCCAGACCCCACACCGAATTGAGCACGTCGCCGCCGGCATCGTGCGCGGCCGCGAAGACGTTCGGCTTGTACGTATCGATCGAAATGACGCCCGTGGGTTCCGCATCGCGCAAGCCGCGCACGACGGGAATGAGGCGGCGTAGTTCTTCAGCGGCATCGATCGGCACGTGGCCCGGACGCGTGGATTCTGCGCCGACATCGAGGATGTCGGCGCCCTCGGCCGCGAGCGAAAGCCCGTATGCGACCGCATCTTCCGCGCGCGGCAAGCCATCGCCGGAAAACGAATCCGGCGTTACGTTGACGATGCCCATGAGATGCGTTCGCGTGCCCCACACGAACGTGCGACCGCGAACCTCGAGCGCGCCGCGAGTGAACATCAGTTGCGCAAGCGCTCGAAGACGTGCTCGATCCACCACTCGCGCAGCATCCCCGTCAGGAACGTCGAGCCCGTTACGACGATCAGGTGCGAGCCTTCCGCCTGGCGCCGTGCGACCGTCAACGCTTCGATCGGATCCGATATCGTGCGCGCGACCGCACCCGCGCGTTCGGCGATGTTGGCGAGCCGCCCGGGACGTTCGGATTCGCGGCCGGCGGTCTCGAACGCGGTGAACACGAAGGTCGCCGGAAGATCGAGCCAAGGCCGCAAGACGCCCGCCGCGTCCTTGCTCTCGCTGATCGCTACGACGAAGGCGAAACGGCGATCCGGAAAGTTCGTGCGCAGGGCTTCCGCGAGCGATTCGGCCTTATCGGGATTATGTGCGACATCGAAGACGATGCCGGGAAAACCTGGAAAGTATTCCATGCGTCCGGGCAGGACGAGTTCCGCAAGGCCCTGCTCCACCTCCGCAACCGAAGGCCGCAGATGCGGCTGCAATTTCTCGAGGGCGAGGATCGCCGTTGCCGCATTGCGGCGTTGAAATCCGCCGAGCACCGGGAGCGTCACGTCGTACGTCGCATCCGGCGTCGCCACGGAAAACGTTTGGCCGTACGCTTCGCTCGGTCGTTCCTGGACCGTCGTCGCGTCGGCGACCGCAAAAAACGGCGTCCCCGTACGCCGGCAGGCGCGCTCGATCACGTCGCGCGCGCCCCCCGTTGCATCGGAGACGAGCGGCACGCCGGGCTTCGCGATGCCGGCTTTGTCGCGGGCGATCAGCTCGGGCGTATCGCCGAGAATCTCCATGTGGTCCAGGCCGACGTTCGTGATGATGGAGACCTCGGGCGCGATGAGATTGGTCCCATCGAGCGTGCCGCCCAGACCAACCTCGATGACTGCCGCATCCACGCGCTCGTGTGCGAAATAGACGAAAGCGAGCGCGAGCAGCGTCTCGTAGTACGACGGGCGTTCGTGCTCGCGCGTGGTGCGTTCGATCGCGGGCATCATCTCTTCGAGCAGTTCCGCAAATCGTTCTTCGGAGATCGCGCTACCGTCGATGCGCGCACGCTCGGTCATCGAGGTAAGATGGGGCTTGGTGTGAAGACCCGTCCGCTTGCCGGAGACCGTGAGGGCGCGCGAGAGCATCGTCGCGGTCGATCCTTTGCCGCTCGTCCCGCCGACGTGCAGCGTCGGATAGGCGCGATGGGGATCGCCGAGGTGACGCAAGAGCGTCGCCATCCGGTCGAGGCGGTTGGGATGACGGCGGGAAGCCGTTTCGTTGATGGTTCCCAGTAGGTAACTGGATGCGTCGGCGTAGGACATCACTTCCTAAGACCGCTATCCGTCCGAAACGGTGTCGGCCAGCAGATCCAGTGCGTGCGGGAGCGCTCCGAGAATCGCGGCCAGCGTCTCGCGCACCGCTTTGGGACTGCCGGGAAGATTGACGATGAGCGTGGAGCCGCGGACACCCGCAACCGCCCGCGAAAGCATCGCCGTCGGTACGAACGCCGCCGAAGCGGCCCGCATCGCTTCGGCGATGCCGGGCACTTCATAATCGAGCACGGCCGAGGTTGCTTGCGGCGTGCGGTCGCGCGGTGCGAGCCCCGTGCCGCCGCTCGTGAGCACGAGCGGCACGCGCAGCCTGTCGGCGAGTTCGATGAGCTCGGCTTGCAGGGCCGCCGGATCGTCGGGAAAGACCCGTTCCCGAACGAGCGTAAATTTCTCGCCGAGTGATTCACGCACTGCGGGGATGCAGCCGTCTTCGCGCGCTCCGCTCGCAACGCGATCGGAGAGAACGACCACGGCAGTTTCGTACGGCACTACGCGTCCGGTTCCGGCGCAAGCCACGTGCCGCTCTTGCCGCCGCGTTTCTCGAGCAGCCGCACCGATTCGATCGTCAGACCCTTCTCGAGCGATTTCAACATGTCGTACATGGCGAGCGCCGCTACCGAGGCCGCCGTCATCGCTTCCATTTCAACGCCCGTTTGCGCAACCGTGCGCGCCACCGCCTCGATTGAAAGCAACCCGCTTTCGAGCCACGCAAAGGATACGTCGATGCTCGAGAGCGGCAACGGATGCGCGAGCGGGATGAGCCGCGAGGTTTCCTTTGCGGCCATGATTCCGGCGATCTGCGCGACGGCAAACGCATCGCCTTTGGCGACCGTCGCCGAGCGCAATGCCGCCTCCGTTTCCGGCGCCATGCGCAGCGTCGCGCGCGCCCGCGCCAAGCGTTCGGTTGCGGGTTTGGCACCCACATCCACCATTGCGACGCGGCCGTCGTCCCGCATGTGGGACGGAAGCATCGCCGGCTTCCCTACGGACGTCGCGTCGTCGGCGCGGACGAGAAGCGTCCCCAAACGAGCGCGAGTACGCCGAGCGCGGCAAAGAGCGACGCGTGGCCGAGATGGTGCTTCCCGAGCTCGCTGTGTGAAACGCCGAGCTGCAGGACACCCGCGAGATACAGTGCTCCGATGACGAAGCAAATGACGGCGAGCGCGATGGGAAGTGGCTTCACGTAATAACCTTTGCGAGTGCGAGGCCGAGAGCGATCGTCCCGACGATCAAGCAATACCATCCGAACGGACGTAAATCATGCGAATGGAACCAACGAGTAAGGAAGGCGACGGAGGCGTAGGCCGTTATGGCGGCAAGTATCCCGCCGACGATCGCCTGCATGAGCACGGAATGAGCGCCCGCTTCGAAGAGCTTCGGGATCTCGAGAACCGATGCCGCGACGATCACAGGGGTAGCAAGCAAGAACGAATAGCGCGCGGCATCCTCGTGCGAAAGATGGAGCAGTAAGCCCGCCACGATCGACGAGCCCGAGCGCGAAATCCCCGGGAAGAGCGCCGCGGCCTGCGAAAAGCCGACGCGGGCTCCATCGCCCCAGGTGAAATCCCGCAGCGGCACGACCGCCGCACCGCCGGCCGCCGCGAGCGACCGCCGCCGCAACCATTCACCTGCGAACATCACGAACGCGTTGAGGATTAGAAACCCCGCAACGATCGCGCTCGATCCGAAGAACTGCCGGACCGGTTTTTCGAGAAACACGCCGATAATCGCGACGGGCACCGTCCCGACCACGAGCAGCCACCCGATCCGCTCGTCCGCATCGTTCGACAGCGTACCGCGAACCACGCTCGCGCCCAGCGCGCGCACGATCCGCACCCAATCGCTGCGGTAGAAGACGACGAGCGCAATGGCAGTGCCGAGATGCAGCGCGACGACGTACGCTAAAAACGTCGGATCGCTCCGGTCGAAATTCCAGTGCAGCATCGCCGGTACCAGCACCGTGTGCCCCAAGCTCGACACCGGAAACAACTCACTCGCCCCCTGCAGCACTGCAAGAAGCATCGCCTGAACCCACGTCAAGCTAGAATCGAACCCGCGAGAAGGCCCCGACCACGGAGGGCGCAAGTGCGCCCTTGGGGGGATAACGGGGGGCACGCCGCCCCGTTCTTAACAAGGGACAACGGGGGGCACGCCGCCCCGGTCTTAACAAAAGCTATTGGCCGGTGAAGTCGGCAGTGAAGAGGTAAGATCCCGCCGTCTTAACGCAGTTCACGAGTTCGGCGTTATATTGCGTCGCGCGAGCGGCTTTGAGCGCCGCCTGATCGAGAATCGCGAAGCCCGACGACTTATACACCGAGGTGTCGACCGGATTGCCTGTGGCATCGAGCGTCACTTTGACTTCCGTCGTTCCGGCATCGCCTTGTTGTTTGGCCATTTCGGGATAATCGGGTTCGACGGCGGAGCCCTTAATGGTCGCATCTTCGTTGGGATTGGGGCACGTGGGCTTGGGCGTTGCCGTCGGCGGAGCCGGGGTGGGCGCGGGCGTCGCGGCAATCGCGGTGCTGGCCGGAGCGGGCGGCCCGGAAGCTTCGGTACCGTTGGGATTGCCCTCTTCGGAACCGACCTTCGGCGCCACGTAGGATTTTTCGGCCGAAGTATCCGACTTGTGCTCGGTTTTCACGACGTTGAGCTTGAGCTTCACCTGAGGCGGCGGATTTGTTTGCTTGACGGGCGGCGGGGTCGATTTTGGCGGAGGCGTCGGCGGCGGCGGCGTAGGCGTAGGCGGCGGAGGCGTCGGCGGGATGACCTTGATCTTCTTGGTCACCGACACTTTTTCGACTTCCGTCGATTTATGCTGCTGCGCCTTGAGCCCGAAGAAGGGTAGCGTTATCGCGTGAATGACGAGCGAGATGAGGAAGGCCCAACCCAAAAAAGAGCGGACGCGATCGTGGGCGCTGCCGGTCGTTGCGGGGTTAGACGGTTTTCCGGGGTCGCTCATTTACAACCCGAAGCGCAGGTCTTATTGGCCAAGCCAAAGTTCGTGAGATCCTCTTTTTTCGCGGCGTCCATCACCTGCAAAACGACGCCGTAATCGGCCTTCGGATCGGCCTTGATGATGACGCTCGTGAATTGATGGTTCGTCTGATCCTGCAGCGTGTGAAACGTTTCCGGCGCGCCCGCGATATTGGTGACCGTGCCCCCGATCTGAATGTCGTCTTTCGCGCTGATATACACGATGATCTGCGAAGCGACGACCTTTTCGGCGTTGTGCGCCTTCGGAAGCGTCGGCTCTTTGGTGACCGAGGCCAAGATGATGAAGATGATCAGCAGTACGAGCAACACGTCCGTAAAGGGCGTGATGTTGATCGTCGACATGACATCGTCGTCGCCCGAACTAGTAGTAACCGCCATACTAGCCCGTCACCGTTAAGATCGGGGCGGCGTGCCCCCCGATGACCCCCAAGGGCGCACTCGCGCCCTGTTTAAAGATCGGGGCGGCGTGCCCCCCGATGACCCCCAAGGGCGCACTCGCGCCCTGTTTAAAGATCGGGGCGGCGTGCCCCCCGATGACCCCCAAGGGCGCACTCGCGCCCTGTTTAAAGATCGGGGCGGCGTGCCCCCCGATGACCCCCTGGCCCGCACTCGCGGGCCATTTCCATGAGCGACGCTTGGAGGTAACGGGCATGTTGCAGTAGTGGTTCATGACGTTACGAATCCGACGTCGTCGAGTTCGGCCTCTTTGGCCGCATCGAGGATGCGGATGATGACGCCGTACGGCGCCTTCGTATCGGCCGTGATGTCGACGTGTAGTTTTCCCCGCCGCTTTGCGGTTTGGAACAACACGGAATAGATACCCGAATCGTTCGTTTGCTGGTTATCGACGTAGATCGTGCCCTTCGAATTGACCTCGATATCGATAATCTTTTTCTTGTCGTTGTTGTTCTGCGTCGGGTTGTTGTTCGAATTCGGCAATTGCTTCTGGAAGCCGGGCGGCGTGACCAGCGCTGCGAGGATCATGAAGATAATCAACAGGACCAACAAGACGTCCGTAAAGGGCGTGATGTTGATCTCTGCCATGACCTCATCGTCCTGCTGAGCAGAAACCATGGACATGGCTGCGGACTACTTCGCGACGGCGGTGCGAGCGGTGGGTGCCACCGGCTGGTAGAGGTCGGTCGGAATCGGTTCGCCCACGTTGTGGAAGTGCAGCATCTCCGCCAGCTGGTTGGCCGAAACGATCATCTCCTGATTGTACGCCTTGATGCGCGTCTTGAAGTAGTTGAAGAAAATGACCGAGACGACCGCGACGAAGAGGCCGGCCGCGGTCGTGACGAGTGCCTCACCGACGCCGGCCGCTACGACTGCCGGCGTCGAGTTGCCCTTCAGCGCGATGTCCTGGAAGGCGCGAATGATGCCGAGAACCGTTCCGAGAAGGCCGACGAACGGCGCGATGACCGCAATCGTACCGATGATGCCCAAATTTCGCTCCAATAGGTTGAGATTCTCCATCAACGCTATGGAAAGGGCATCTGTGATGTCCGCGCGATTTTTCGTGCCGCGAAGCAGGCCGAACTGCAGAATGTTCGGCAGCATGCCCTTGTTTGTTTGGCAGACTTTTATCGCACCGGCCATATCGTCGGCAGCTATTTTCTGCCCGAGTTGCCGAAGCAGACCCTTACTGTCCCCGTGCTGTTGCGAGAACGTATACAGGCGTTCGATCACGATCGCCACGGCGATGATGGACATAATGATCAAGATGATCATCACGACCCCGCCCTGTTTGATAAGTTCTATGAAACCACTGAAAAAGTCCACGCTAGGTGCGGCGCCTCCACAAGATCCGAGATTTTAGGGCGACGCCCGGCCGTCGCGAGGCCTCGATATTTTCCGGGGTTCCGCGTTATTCCTCGGCAGCGAAACGTTTATTAAGTTCCGCCCCCGCCCAATTGTTTGAGTCGAGCCTCAATTTGGGTTGCTAGATCCGTTTCGCCGGCCGACTTTGCGAGCGTATCGGCTTTGGTGAGCGCCGTCGTCGCGTCGCTCTTCTTGCCTTGATCCGCAAGCGCCACGCCTTCGGCGTAATTCGCCGCAGCGTTATTGGGATCGAGCGCGAGCGCCTTATCTGCCGCGTCTTTCGCTTTGGCCGCGTCCGGCGTAGGCACGATCTTAAGATACGCGAACGCGGCGTTCACATAAAAGATCTTTGCATCGGCGGGATCGCTTGCCGCAGCCTGCAAGTACAGCGCGGCTGAGTCGGCAAACTTCCCGGTTTTGCTATCGTCCTGGGCCTTCGAAGTATCGTATGTTGCAGTAAGCGTTGCGACGCTGGAGGCGGATTTAGGATCCAGGCCGGTCGCTTCAGCCCCATACTTCTGCGCCGAATCGGGGTCCCCGTTGGCAAAATAGGCCTGCGCGAGGTGCAGGTCGTTAGCCACACGGCTGGCTACGGGGATCGACGCTTCAGTCTTGGCTGAATCGTGCGCCTTCTGCAGTGTCGTTACCGCGGTCGTAGGATCGCCGCTCTCCATCTGCGCGAAACCGAGTGTATCTTCGCCTGCGAAACCGGGGGCGAAATCGGCAGCACGCTTGGCCGCGGTCAATCCGTCCGTAAAGTTCTTTGAGTCGAGTAAGCCCACCGCGTACTCCACGTACGACTTGGCGGCTACCGCGTGATACGCGGCTGGAATCGTGCCTGCCTTATCGAAGGCGGCCGCCCCTCCGGCATAATCGTTGAGATACGTATCGGCGACGCCGAGGTCCAACTGCCCCTTCGGATCGTTCGGATGCGAAGCGACGTAGCTCTTGAGCCCGGTTTGGGCGGCCGTGTAATTTGCGTTGCGGAGTTGGGCCTCGTAGCCGGCGAGCTCACTTGTGATTGGAGCTTGCGCCGTTCCGCCGCTAAATTTCAAGGTGTAGTCGTAATATGCCAGCACCTTCTTGGGGCCTTGGGTCGCGGGCGCATATACGGACGATTTTGCGATCTCCAGGGCCGCCGCGTCGTCCGCGTGATTGGTCGACGAGATGATCGATTGCACTTTAAAGGTCCCGTTCGCGTTGACGAGCACCTTGAGGACGACTTTGCCGTTGCCGGCAGCCGGCGTCTTGTTCGTCCCCTGCTTGAGCATCTTCGGAGGCGTGTAATACGAGATCGTATCGGCGCGGGCCGCGCTCACGAACGGCGCGAGCAGCGCTGTCGATCCGGCTGCGGCTGCCAAGGCCATTCGGGTCTTTTTTGAAATCGGGGCGGCGTGCCCCCCGATGGCCCCCAAGGGCGCACTCGCGCCCTGCGGCGGGGCATTCTCGCGGGGTCGAGTCAAGTTTTTCTTTGAGATCGGGGCGGCGTGCCCCCCGATGGCCCCCAAGGGCGCACTCGCGCCCTGCGGGGGCGGGGCATTCTCTCGAGGTCGGGTCAAGCTCTTATCTCCTTAAGATCGGGGCGGCGTGCCCCCCGATGGCCCCCAAGGGCGCACTCGCGCCCTACAGGGGCGGGGCGTTCTCGGTGGGGTCGGGTGTTTTTGGGGCGGGCCGCTATGGGGCTGTTTCGGGGTTCGATTGTATGCGGGCGGCGGCGGTTGAGGCAGCCTTGAAAGTCGGTTCGAGAGCGTGCGGATGGCCGGATTCTAGGGTCGTCGCGGCGTCCATGAGTATGGCTGCGAACGCGCGGACTTCCTGCGCGATGGGGGCGGCATTGGAACGTAAGATGGGTTCCCAGACGTCCCAGGAGGAGCGGCTTAGGCGCAGCATCGATGCAATGCCCGTTCCGCAGAGAGCCGAAACGTCGGGGCGGTCGAGCCGGCTTGCGAGTTCGGCACCGAGCAGGACGGAGAGCAGCTGCGGCAGGTGCGACGTGTACGCGACGATGCGGTCGTGCTCGGCGGGGTCGATCGGCAGCGGCCGCGCGCCCATGTCGGCGATGAAGGCGCGGACGAGGCCGCGGAGGGGTTCGGCGGTGTTGCAATCGTAGGCCCACATTTTGCCGTCGAACAGATCGGCGCGCGCTGCAGCGAAACCGCTGCGTTCGCTGCCGGCGATCGGGTGCGTGGCGACGAAGCGCTCGACGTGCGCCCCGGCTCGCGCCACGGGTTCTTTGACGGACGCGACGTCGAGGATGAGTTCGGCTGCCGAGGGCACGCGCCGCAACACGGCGAGCTGTTCGAGGGTGGCGTCGAGCGGCGCGGCGAGCACGAGAACCTCGGCGCCGGCGCTGAGCTGTTCGAATGTGGCTGCCGTTTCGTCGAGCACGTCGCTCTCGAGCGCACCGCGCAGCTGCGCTGGATCCGTATCCCAGCCGATCAGCCACGCGCCCAGCGATTTCGCGCGCAGCGCAACCGATCCGCCGATGAGGCCGGGGCCGGCGACCGCGACCCGGAGGCCCTTACGCAGCGGCCGTAGCCGGCTCCGGAAGCGCGCGCCCTACGGCGGCCGCGACCGGTCGCAGGCGCTCCATCAGATCGGCAAAGTTGGGGAGCGTAAGGGATTGCGGGCCGTCGGAAAACGCAGCGGCAGGGTTGGGATGGACCTCGACGATCAGCCCGTCTGCGCCGGCCGCAACGGCGGCCAGGCTCATCGGCGCGACCAGCGACCGGACGCCGGTCCCGTGGGAGGGATCCACGATGATCGGAAGATGCGTGAGTTGCTGCACGACCGGAACGGCGGAAAGATCCAGGAGATTCCGGGTCTGCGTATCGTAGCTGCGAATGCCGCGTTCGCAGAGCACGATCTCGTGGTTGCCGGCGACATAAATATATTCCGCGGCCATCAGCCATTCGTCGATCGTCGCGGCGATGCCGCGCTTGAGCAAGACTGGGTTGTGAACGCTGCCGACTTCGCGCAAGAGCGTGAAGTTCTGCATGTTGCGCGCACCGATCTGCAGGACGTCCGTGTACTTCGCCACGAGTTCCACGTCGCGCGGATCGAGGACTTCGGTCACCACGGCAAGGCCGTAGCGATCGGCGGCATCGCGCAGGAAGCGCAGACCTTCTTCTCCCAAGCCCTGGAATGCGTAGGGAGAGGTGCGGGGTTTGAAGGCCCCGCCGCGCAGCACGTTGGCGCCCGCACGCGAGACCGCGGCGGCGGTGACCTCGAGCTGCTCGCGCGATTCGACGCTGCAGGGTCCGGCGCATACCGCCAGCGTCGCACCGCCAAAACTGACGCCTTCGCGCACGTGCACGACCGTGCGCTCGGGTCGCGCCTCGCGGCTGACGAGCTTAAAGCTTTTGGAAATCGGCACGACCGATTCGACGCCGTCGAGCCCGGCAAACTGAGCCAACAACGTTTCCTTATCCGCGGGAGCCCCGACCACGCCCACGATCGTGCGTTCTGCGCCCTTGCTCACGTGAGCACTCAAACCAAGCGACGCGATCAGCGCGGTAACGCCGTCGAGCTCGGTTTCGGCGGCGTGCGACCGCATGACGATGATCATTGTGGCGTAGTACTCCGAAGGGTTGAATGCTGCGCAAAACCCGCAGCGAGATCGGGCCGAAGCTTCACTGCTTCGCGCAAGTAAACATGCACCATCTCAATTTGGGTTCGCGCGGTGTTCACGTGCACGAGGACGCGGATGCAGTGTTCCAGGCGCCCTGGTACGCCGATCTCGGTGAAGTTGAGCAGCGGGACCATCGTCCAGCCCATGCGGCGGGCCGCGGCGGCGGGAAACTCCGCGTGCAAATCCGGCGTCACGGTAAATAAGGCCGAGGCGACGTTTTCGGGAACCAGGGAGTTCGCGCGCGCGATTTCACGTACCAGTTCTTCGGTCGCTTCGAGGATGGCATCGGCCGTGTCTTCGGTGACCGTGGTCGCTCCGCGAATCCCGCGCAAGACCGTGGCCGGGGGAGCAGCCGCGGCGCGTCGACGGCGCATCTGCGCGAGCCAAAATAGCGCGGCAGCCGCGAGAGCAACGAGCTTGCCGCCACTACCCATTGCCGCTTGCCTCGGCGGCAGCCCGCTGCAGCGCGCGTAAATCCGCTAGCTCCTTGTCGGTTGCCGGGCGCCAGTTGCCGACGCGCAAATCGCCGAGCGAGAGCGGCCCGAAGCGCAGCCGCACGAGGGAAATCACGGGATGATCGGTCGCTTCGAACATGCGGCGTACTTGGCGATTGCGGCCCTCGTGGATCGTTACGTCGATCTCGGTAGCGGCCGGCCCCGCACGCACCACCCGCAGCTTCGCGGGCTCGCTGCGCCCGTCGTCGAGTTTGATGCCGGCCATGAAGCGCTTCATGTCTTCGCCCGCGAGCCGGCCGCGCACGAGGGCCCGGTACGTCTTCTCCACGCCGAAGCGCGGATGGGTCAGGACGTTCGCGAGGTCGCCGTCGTTGGTCATCAGCAGGACGCCCGACGTATCGAAATCGAGCCGGCCCACCGGCACGACCCGGCCTCCTTCCCGCGGCACGAGCGCGGCTACGGTGCGCCGCCCTTCGGGATCGCGCATCGTCGTCATCACCTTGACCGGCTTGTGCAGCACGAGATACTTGGGCTCGGAGGGAAGCGCGACGAGTTTGCCCGCCAGCTCCACCCGGTCGCCGTCCGCAACGGAGGTCCCGAGTTCGCGCACCACCGCACCGTTCACGCGGACATGGCCGGCAACGATGAACTCCTCCGCCTTTCGGCGTGATGAGATGCCCGCGTGAGCGAGATATTTCTGAAGACGCACTGGGTTCTCGTCGTTCGCCGCGCCGCGGGCACCTCGCCTGGCGACTGTGCGAACTAACAGAGAAGAAAGCGTGCCCGGGGCAGGGAAAACCCCTCGAGTGCTTATCGCGCAAGGGACTCGAAACTATTGATCGACTCGGCGGCGCCAGGCGTCGACCTCGAAGAGCTGGTCGCGCGCGTGAGGCAGCGCGTCGCGGAGATGCGGGAAGCACCCACCGGCCACGTGGCCCTCGACGCGCGGGAGTTGCGTTCGAGCGTCTTCATCGATTCGCTCGAAGCGCATACGAATATCGCCGATCAAAAGAGCCAAATCCGCACGCAGTGGCCCTCGAATATCGGGATGACGTTCCCCTTCGGATTTGCTCGCGTGCGCGGAACGTGCCTAGCCCTGCTCGCATTTCTGTTCAAAGATCAGCGCCACGTCAACGCCGCGCTCGTGGCCGCCTTTCGCGATCAAATCAGCCTCAATCGCCAATTAATCGAGCAAGTGCGTGCTTTACGGGACGAACTCGAGGCGCGTACGATCGTTGATCGCGAACGGTAAGCGCCCCGCACCGGGCGGCTCCTCGCGCATAGCGATCGTCACGCCCTGGTTCGGGCCCGAGCTTCGCGGCGGAGCCGAACTGCAGTGCCGGCAGCTGGCCGAACACTTCGCAGAACGCGGGCACAGCGTCGACGTGCTCACCACATGCTGCGCCTCGTTCAATGACGATTGGGAGCGCAATAGCCTGCGCCCCGGGGTGGAGCGCTGCGGCCGGCTGACGGTGCGCCGCTTTCGCACCGATCGCCGGGACCGGCGCGCCTTCGAACGCGTCAACACGATCTTGTTGAGCTTGGATCCCGCGCGCCTGCATCGCTCCGTTTCGCCGGTCGGCGATACCGACGCCGAATCGTTTTGCCGCAACAGCATCAATAGCGCCGCGCTCTGTGCCTACCTCGTAAGCGAAGGCGCCGCCTACGACAAGATCGTTTTTCTTCCGTACATGTTCGGAACGACGCTGTACGGGTTGCCGCTCGTCGCCGAGCGTGCCTACCTGCAGCCCTGCCTTCATTTGGAGTCGTACGCCTATCTGGCGCGCGTCGCTGCCGTCGTGCACGCAGCGAAGGGCCTGCTCTTCAACAGCGAGGGCGAGTTCTCGGTCGCGGTCTCGCTCTTCGGCCCGGGCATCATCGCAAAATCGTTCGTGGTCGGCGAAGGCATCGAACCATTCGAGGCCAACGGGCGGCCGCGACGCGTCGGCGATTTTACACCTGCGAGCGAACGCTACGTACTCTACATCGGCCGGCAAGATCCGGCTAAAAACGTCTCGACGCTCGTTGCGGCATTCAAGGGCTTTCGGCGCAGCGCTCCCGCATCGCGGCTCAAACTCGTGTTCGCCGGCGAACGCCATGCCTCGTATGAGGATTCGGGCGCCGGCATCGTCGATTTAGGCCCGGTGAGCGAGGCGGAAAAAGCCGCCTTGCTCGAACACTGCCGCGCCCTGGTGCAGCCCAGTACCAAAGAGAGCTTTTCGCGCGTCATCTACGAAGCATGGATGTTCTCGCGCCCGGTCGTGGTGCACGCGGATTGCCCGCCGACATCGAGCGCGGTGGCGCTATCCGGCGGCGGGTATCTCGCCAACTCGACGAGCTCTTGGGAGCGAGCGTTGCGCCGCATCGCCGACGAAGCGGATGAAACCCTCCGCAAACTCGGGGAATTGGGCAACGCCTACGCGCACGACGTCACGCCGTGGAGCACGGTCATCGGACGCTACGAAGCTGCCTTCAAACCCGAACGTGCGCCGAGCCCCCTCGCGGCGGCCTGCGAGCGCTGGGACGAACTGCCCGATCTGCAGCTCGTCTCTGCGCTGGCGGACGGAAAGATGAACGTTCTCTACGCGGGACCCATCACATCGATCGGACACATCGATCAGCTGCTCGTCGTTTTTCTGCACCTCTTAACCATCGATCGCGAGGCGCGCTTGACGATTGCAGCAACGGCCGGCACGCAGGATGCCGCCTACGAGGAATTGTTGATGGAGGCGCGGCGCCTCGATCTCGTCGACCGGCTGCTCGTGACGCGAGATCTCGGGGTCGCCCAGCTGCAGGCCCTCTATCTCGGTGCGGCGGTGTTCGTGTCGCTCGACCGGGAGTCGCTCGGCGAGAACGAACTTCGCGACGCCATGTGGTTCGATATTCCGGTCCTAGCGGTGGATTCGGGCCCCAATCGTGCGATCGCCGGTGGCGCCGCGATACTCATGCACGATACGAGCGACCTGCTCGCCGTCGCGGCCCTGGCAGACTTCCTTGTAAAAGACGTACGCTTACGCGAAGCCGTGATCGCGGCGCAACGGCGCAAGCGCGTGTCAGCGGACGAAGTGCAGCACATACCCTGAGGCGATGCTGCGGCCCGGGGCGATCCCGGCTACGAGCGCTAACGTGTGCGACCCGCGCGGCAGGGGCCGATCGGTCCAGGTCGCGATGAATCCGCTGCGGGCGTAGGCGGCCACGCCGAAAGCTTTGGCGACATCGGGGCGAGCAATTCCGTAGCGAACCACGCCGGCCGCTCGACCGTCGATCTGCACCCGAACATCGCGCGCCGGCGCACAGGCAGCGCCGATCACGAGCCAACCTTGCAGTACGTGCGTTCCGTAGTGCGACATCGGCGGGGAGAGCGCGTCGACGGAATACGCGATCCCTGCCCCCGTGCGCGCCGGCACGACGTCGATGTCGACGTCGTCTCCGGAACGATAGTAGCCTCGACGGTCGCTCGCGCCGAAGCGAAAAGCGATCCGATGGTGCCCGGTATCGAGCGCGCACGGCGGTATGGTCACGCGAAACCCGGAGGCCGAAAGGGTCGGATCGTGAAGGGCCGCCGCGACGTCGTTGCGCGCCAACCCCGTGACGGCTCGGTATGAGGGGCCTCCGTCGACGACGGCGAGCACCTCGGAGACCGGCGCGTGCGCCGCATCGTCGCTCGCCCAACCGGTAATGACGATCGCGTCGCTGCGGGCCGGTGCGATTCTCGGCTGGGGATGCCAGCGCAGCGCGATCGAAGCCTCACCGATCGAAACCGCATCGAGCGAATAGGCGGTCCGCTCGGCGAGCGGGGGCGGCGCAAGCGCGGCCGGGGCGGTCGCTCGCGGCAAGGGCAGTAGCACGCAGAGCGCGACGACGACGCAAGCCGTCGCGACACTGGAAACGATCTCGACCGCGTACTTACGCGCGCTTCGAGCGTCCCAACAAGGCGCGCAACGCAGTTTCCAAACGATGCATGCGCGCGAAGGCACTCAACGATGCCACACGGTATCCGTGTCGCACTTCGTCCAGCCGAGCGCGATGTTCTCGCAAAGCGGCCAACAGGGTGCGTATCTCATCCATATCAGAAGAGATTATGTTTTGGGCCACGAACGACGGGACCTTCGCACGGGAAGGGGCGAGCAAAGCTTGATCGGATCGAAGTGGAAATCGTATCGCGGAGCCTACCACAATCGGCCCGCCGGCGAAAGCGGAAGCAGTCACGGTTACATGCTGGGGATGATCGGCAGCGGCAAGCGCGTTCTCGAGTTCGGTTGCGCGAGTGGATACATGTCCGAACTTTTAGCTCGAGCCGATTGCCGCGTGACCGGCATCGAAATCGATCCCAAAGCGGCGGCCGAGGCGCGCAATTTCTGCGACGAAGTCATCGTCGCCGATCTCGACGCACGTCCGCTGGTCGATCTCCTACCGGCCACGCCCTTCGACGTTGCGGTGTTCGGCGACGTGCTGGAACATTTGCGCGACCCGTGGAAGATGCTCGACGATACGCGCGCCTTTCTCGCTCCCGACGGATTTGCCGTTCTCTCGGTACCCAACATCGCGCACGGTTCGGTGCGTCTCTCGCTGCTCCGCGGTAATTTCGACTACACGAGCGAAGGGTTGCTCGACGATACGCACCTGCGCTTCTTCACGCTGAAGTCGCTACGCGAATTGTGCCTGCGCGCCGGTTATCGTATCGAGGCGATCGAGCGCACGAAAGTGCCGATCTTCGAAGCCGGTCATTCGCACCCCAATCTCGATCCCGCCGATTTCGATCCTGCGATCGTTGCCGCGATTGCGGAAGATCCCGATCACGACACGCTGCAGTTCATCATCAAAGCGGTGCCCTTCGACGATCGCGGGAAGTTCGACAACGCAGTAGATCAGTACATCGAGGCGCAGGCGCTCGCCGAAACGCTGCAATCGAAGCTCGATCGAGCCTTGCGTCCCGAAACGAACGGCGTCGTCCAGCTGCAGACCGAACTAACGGAAGCGCAAGCCGAACTCGCGAGCGAGATCGAGCAGCGCAAGCAGATCGAACTCGACGGTAAGCGTTTGCGAACCATGATCGATCAGCTCGAGCGCGAACGGGCGCTGCTCGAGAGTTCGCTCGAGGAACGCGACCGCGTGGCGGCCGCCCTGCGAACCGAACTCGATGCGCGTAAGAATAAGGTTCGCGAGCTCGAGAGAGGCGTGGCCGATCTAAAGGAACGGCTCGAAGCGGAGGGCTCGACGCGCATCGAACTCGAGAACTCGCGCCGCGCGATCGCAGAGGCGTTCGCCGCATACCTGCGAGATGAGATCGAGCGGGTGCGCGCATCTACGGCGGAACTCGACGGCGAGATTCGCTCGATCCAGCAGAGCCGCTGGTGGAAGATCAAAACGCTGCTGAGATTGATCCGGAAGCCGCCGCGAGGCGTTCGCTCCTAGCATTGCCGAGCTTCGTCTCGCGCCTCTCGCCGATCTCGTTCGTCGGCGACAGCAACGTGCTCGTTCACCGGAACGCGCTGTATCGCGACGTCCCGACGTTCGTCCAGCCCGTCGTGACGCAAGCGATCTATTGCGAGCAGATACGGGCTCAAACATTTACCACGCCGGAGGGAGCGCTCAATCCGGCCGTTCTCTATCCCCTGTTAGGCTCGCTCGCGCTGCTGGGAGACCCGGAGGATTGGGGCAGCGAGCGCCGCGCCGACGTGGTGCGTCGCCATCAGGCCGATCTCGAACGCTTCGGCGAACGGTGGGTGCCGGATTTCGATGAGACCTTCTGGAGACCGGTCGTCGTCTTCCACGTGGGCAATCTCGATTTTCGCGGCGCGCTGCTGGAACTGGGCAACGACTGCGATTTTTCCTTCGAGTCGCCGCGCTTCGATGAGACGGCATTCGCGCGCCGGGCCGCAACCGCCGCGGTGCCCGCGGCCTTGGTTCGCAGCCTCGTGCGACGCATGTTCGAGCCGTTTTTCCGGGGACTCGTAGCGCTGCGCGATGCCGGGCTCACCCACATCGCCGTTCACGATCTGCAGCCGCCGAATCCGAGCGACGAACTGTTTTCCATTCAGCTCGGCGGAGCGCTCTTTGCCGCAGCCCTGCGGTATAAGCTCACGCTCGCGATCAACGAATCGCTCGAGCGCTTTTGCGCGGAAGAACGCCTGCACTTCCTCGACATTTGGGATCGCGTGACCGTGCGCGGCCTGCTCGACGAGCGCTTCGTGCTCGATGAAAGCCACCTCAACGCGGCGGCGGCACGCCTATCCGTCGAGCGGCTCGGGGAGTTGCTCGCCGCCACGTAACCATGCGATCACGCGGCGTACCGTCGCGGTAGCCGCCTGCTCGCCGATGTGAATGCAGTCTGGAAAAAGTTCGTTTCGCTGCACGGAACCGTCGCACAGATCGGCGGAGCGGTCGATGAATGCCACGCCATGTCGCGCACACACATGCGCGAGCGCGCGATTCGCAATTCCGACGATGCTCTCACGCACGGCCGCATCCGTGCGCACGAGAAAATATTCGCGGAACAGATCGTCGGACCGGGCGAAGGGCACGATTGAGAGCACCGCGAGCCGGTCGAAGCCCATTGCCCGAAACCACTGCAGGCCGCTCGCGAGGGGCGCGAAGGTCGCGTCGATGTGCCGCGCGGCGAAGGCGGCGGACCCGGCACCGCGCAGTTCGGACGCAAGTTCGCCGAGGATACGAACCAGATCGAGCGTACCGCACGACAGCACGATGCATGGTTCGCTGCGCTCGCGGCCCTCGGCGCCGGCCACACGTTGCCAATGCGTGCGCGGGGAACGGTGATACGCTTCGAACGCATCGTCTCCATCGACGATGAGACCCGCGGCGGAGAGTGTCGCAATGAGCGAGCCGTGCAGTGCATCGCCCGCGAAGACGTCGCGGGCATGAAGACCGTTGATGTATCCGGTCCGTCCGATGAAGAGTTTACGTTCCGTGCCGGCGTGAAGATAGAGCCGGTCGGAGAATGCCAGCGTGTGGCTATCGCCGATGAAATGGAGCGGTGTCGGACGATCGAGATAGGTCGTAGCGGAATCGAAGGTCGCGGCCAATCACGCCTGTCCTATGCCGAGCACGGAAAGCAGCGGATGCTCCGTTACCGGCGTCGGTTCGGGAGCCCGATTCGCAAGATCGTTGAGCAGGCGTTCGAAGGTCAAGAGCGCTGCGGCCTTGTTGAAATGGTCTCCGTCGAGCACGTACTTAGCTGCCAAAACGCAGCGTTCGGCCGTTGCGTCCCACATGTCCAGGAAGGTGGCTCCGCTTTCGTGTGCGATTTCGCGGAGCCGCGCGTTGAGCAGCAAAACGACTTTGCTGCGCACCGATGCTTGCGTGACGATCTGGCGCCAGCGATAGTACCTTGCATCGTTAGACGTCGGCGGGGTAACGCTATGCACGAAAACGTGCTCGAAACCGAGGTCGACGAGCGTGCGCAACGCCGTTCCGAGTCTCGCGAGCCTCGAGCGTACCATTTCGCGAACGAGCGACCCGGGAACCAGTGCCACCTCGGCGCGTTCTTCGAAGACGGAGCCGTCGTAGCGCGGGTCGTTGAGAAAAAAATCAGTATTGGGGCCGAGCTCTGCCAGAATCCAGGCGAGATCGAGGTTGCCCACCATGAGCACGAGCGGCGGCGACGTGAGCGTGTCGAGATCGAGGGTACTGCTCCCGAGCAGTTCCCCGACCGAGAGTGCATGCTCGGAAGCATACGAAAGGCGATGAGGAGCATACTGCTTGCCGTCTTTTCCGGACACGACCAGGCGCTCGCCCGCCAGGACTTGAGCGAATCGCTCATCGAACCGGCCGTCCGCATCGATGACGTCGGCGGCAGAGAGTTGCGGGCAATAGAGCGACCGGCCGATAAACGGCACCGCAAAGCAGTCCGGGGCAGCTACCGAAAGGTGCGAAAAGATCATGACGTTGCTGTCGCCAATGAAGTAGATCGGCCGCATGCGAGGCCCGCATCGCGCGAGTGAAATGCACTGCGCGGATGTCGCGCCGTTCTTTGCCGGGGCTTTTCCGTTTGCCACTATCTTGCCAACCAGTACTTTACGGCGTCCTCGATGATGTCTCGGCTTTCGACGGCCTCGAACGCCGCATCCTGGGGGAGGATGCGCTCGTCCCGTTCGATGCGCTGCTGACGCTGCGCGGCTGGGCGATCGAAACGGCCGGAACCGCCTTGGCGCTCGCGGGCTCGATCTCTTTGGTCGTCGACGATGCCGTCGAACGGAGGGCGCGTTACGGATTAGCGCGCCCCGACATCGTGCGCCATTACGACGACGACGACTTGCTGTACAGCGGTTTTTCCGCCTCCATTGCGGCCAGCGACATCGGGCCGGGAGAGCACCGCCTAACGATTCGCATGTACGATGGAAGCGGTGACGTCTACGGCGATCTGCCGGCGCGATCGATCGTCGTCGTGCCCGAAGGGCCATCGACGGGGCACTGCGCGCCGGGGCGTCTCCAGATCGCGGTCGGTGCACTCGACGACGAGAACGGCCTCGAACGCATCGCCGAACCCAATACCCTGTGGCGCTTTCGCGTTGCCGTCGTCCGGGGAGTCGCGCGTGACGCTCTGCTCGGTACGGCGTGCAGCGAGGTACGCGTCGTCATCGACAACGAGGTCGTCCATCAAGCGATCGTCGGCTATCCCTCGGGGAGGGACGAAAGGTGCGGATTCAAAGCCATCCTTCCGACAGAAGCGCTGGATGTCGGCGAACACACGTTGCGCGTGGTGGCGATCGCAGCCGACCGCTCGGGATTCGCCTCGAGCGACGAGCTTCGCTTCACGCTTCTGCCGTTCGGACAACTCGCCGCGGTATCCGAGCGGTACGCGCGTCGCGAACCGCGCTATGAGTTCTCAGCGTCGGCTCCCGGCGGACCGGCTGCAAACGGTGCTACGCGCGTGCGGCGCGGCGAGGTCGTGTTTCTGCGAGGCTGGATGCTCGATGCCGACGGTCTTCCGGTCCAAATAGCCTATCTGCTGCTCGACGCCACGCACGTGATCGACGTTTCCTTGGGTCAAGAACGGCCCGAACTCATCGAGCGGCTAGGCACGGAACACGCCCGCAACGCCGGCTTTGTAGCGCGTTGCCCGACGGCGTCCCTCGCACCCGGTCCCCATCGCGTTCGCGCCATCACGATAAGCGATCGGTTCAACGTGGTATGCGAAAGCCGCGAAGCGATCGCCTTTACCGTGTATGAGGAGTAGCCTCGGCCCGATGCGAAACGCGTGCGTGTGAGCGACCGGCGATTCCCCTACGACGATCTGCCGCCCGCGCAGGTGTGGACCGAAGCATTCGAACGCAAGGGCGCGACCGATCCGCAGGGCGCGGTCCGCTTCGCGTTGTCGCGCGACACGTCGATCGGATCCGCAGGCAGCTGCTTTGCGGTCCGGCTGGCGGAACGACTGCGCGCGTACGGGATGAACTATTATACGGCCGAACCCGGCCCGGCTCGCCTCTCACCGGAGCTGCAGTTCGCGTACGGCTATCGGCCTCTTTCCGCCCGCTACGGTAACGTCTACACGTTCCTGCAACTCGAACAGCTGCTGGCTCGCGCCTGCGGCACCTTCGTTCCCGCACTCCCTGCGTGGCGCGCGGCAGATGGGACGTTCGTCGATCCGTTCCGGCCGCACGTTCAACCGACCGGATTCGATTCGATCGCCGAATTGGAAGCCGATCGCGAAGCGCACCTTCGCGCGGTGCGGGAGATGTTCGCAGCGATCGATACCTTCATCTTCACGGCCGGTTTGATTGCGGTGTGGTGTGACAAGGAGACGGGAGCGGCACTCCCGCGGCCGCCGGGGCGCAAGCTCGGGGAGTTTGAGGCCGGCCGCTACGAGCTGCGCGAACTCGATGTCGCGCAAAACGTCGCCGCCTTCGAATCGTTCATGACGACGCTGCTCGCGCTCAATCCGAACGCCCGCGTGATCTTGAGCGTCTCCCCCGTGCACCAGATCGCTACGACGAACCACCCGCACATCGGCCGCGCGTCGACCTACGCCAAGGCGACGCTGCGGGTCGCCGCCGAAACGATCGTGCGAAACTCTCCTCGCGTCGACTATTTCGCTTCCTATGAACTCGTCACGTTACCGCGCGCGGGTCCCAGTGCCTATCTCCCCGACCTTCGCTCGATCTCGAGCGACGCGCTCGAGGACGTGATGCGCAGTTTTTTCACGAACTACTTCGCGCTCGACATCGACGAATTGCAACCTATCGCTCCGTCCCAGGACCCGCTCGACGTGCGGCCGTGCGATGAGGTCGAGGTCATGCTCTCGATCGCCATGGAAGGTTCGGGCGGCTAAGCGTGCTCGAGCGGCAAGAGACGCGCAACTACATCGAGCACGTCGACGCACTGCTCGCCGAACATCCGCTGGACGAGGCGATGGCCCTCGCCGTCGGCGGCGATTATTCTACCGTCGGGCGCCTCGAGCGCGCGCTCGTTCTATACTGCGGCTTGCCGCCGAACGGAACGCTGGTCGACGTGGGCTGCGGCTCCGGCCGTGCCGGCTTCGCGCTGCGGGATTTGCCGATCCGCTACGTCGGCACCGATGTCGTCCCGAAATTGACGGAGTACGCCGCCGCAAAATGCGCTCGCGACGATTGGCGCTTTGTCGTAACCGACGGCATTTCCATCCCGGAACCCGCTGCGAGCGTCGACATGGTCTCGTTCTTTTCCGTGTTCACGCATTTGCGCCACGAAGAATGCTGGCTCTACCTGTGCGAAGCGAAGCGCGTGCTCAAAGAGGGCGGACGCATTCTCTTCAGCTTCCTCGATTTCGGCGTCCCCTTTCATTGGCAATTCTTCGAGCACGCGGTCGGCCAGCTCGGTTCGACGCATCCGGCGACGATCTTCATCGATCACGGAGCCGTACGTGCGTGGGCGGCGCACTTGGACCTCTCCGTCGTCCGCATCTACGACGCGACGGAACCGTTCATCAATGACGAATTTCCGTTTTTCGGGCACTCGTTCGCGGTGCTCGAGAAAGCAATGCCGGCGTAATCGCTAGGACCAGTCGCGAATTGCGAAATCCTCGGTAACGCGGGTGAGGTGCTCGCTGTAGCACGGATCGTGCAGGGTGCTCGTATTCCAACGCCGCTCCATGAAGGCGATCTCGGCGGCGAAGCGCGTTTGACGTTCGGGCGTCGTCTCGGCCCCGCGGCTCTTGGACTCGTGATGGAACAGGCGCACGTGCGGCAGCGCGACGTTGCGGTATCCGAGCGCTCCGATGCGCAAACACAGGTCGACGTCGTTGAACGCGACGGCGAGGCGCTCGTCGAAGCGGCCCGCTTCCTCGAACACGGAGCGCCGCACCATGAGAGCGGCGCCCGTGACCGCCGAGTAGTTATTGATCGCATCGAGCATCATGAAATAGCCGTGCGAATCCTGCGCGAAGTATTTGTGGCTGTGGCCGGCCACACCGCCGATACCGAGTATCACTCCGGCGTGCTGGATCGTTCCATCTTCGTAAAGCAGACGCGCTCCGACCGCACCGATCGTCGGCCGCTGCGCCTGTTCGACCATCGCCTCGAGCCAGTCGGGTGTCAGTACTTCCGTATCGTTGTTGAGAAATAACAAGTACGTGCCCGCCGTCTTGGCGACGGCGAAGTTATTGATCGCCGAGAAGTTGAACGGAACGTCGCACCGTTCGACGGTGATCCGCGGATCGCGGGCGCGCCACTTGGCAAACGTTTGGAACGCCGAGGCCTCGGTGCTGCCGTTGTCGACGACGAACACCTCGAAATCGATGGAGCTCGGATGGGCGAAGATCGAGGCGAGGCACCGCTCGAGATCTTCGGCATGGTCGCGCGTCGGTATGACAATCGTGACGCGCCCTTTAGAGTGGATGCGATAGCGTACGATGTAGGTACCGGGGACGCCGGCGACGGCCGTGACCGTGCCGGGCTCGCCTCGGCGATCGAGCGTCTCGGCGATTGCCGCGCGCGCCGCTTCGAAAGCGTACGCTTTGGATTCGGGTCGCTTCGCAGTTGAATCGTCGTGACTGCGCCAATGATACAGGATGGCCGGAATATGGTGGATCCGGTGCGTCCGTTCCACGACGCGCAGCGCGAGATCGTAATCCTGACTGCCGTCGAACCGTTTACGCATGCGACCGGCGGCCTCGACGACCGAGCGCCGGTACACGCCGAAGTGGCTGAGATAGTTTCGCGAAAGCAGCGAATCGGGACAGTAGTCCGGTTTAAAGTGAGGTTCGAACAGCTTGCCGTTTTCGCCGAGCTTATCTTCGTCCGAATAAAAGACGTCGATCGACGCATCGTCTTGGAGAGCGCGCACCACTTCGTAGAGCGCGGCCGGCGCCAACACGTCGTCGTGATCGAGGAGGGCAACGAATTCTCCGCTCGCGATGTCGAGAGCGGAGTTGGTCGCCTCGGAAATATTTCCGTTGCTCCTGCGCAGCGTAAAGGTGATGCGAGGGTCGAGCGCGGCCGCCTCGATCAGCCAGTCTCGAACGTGCGGAAGCGTCGACGCGTCGTCCGCGATGCACAACTCCCAGTACGGATAGATCTGTGCGCGAACCGACTCGACGGCTGCGGCGAGGTAGGTGGGATTCGTGTTGTACGTCGCCACGAGGATGCTGACTTTCGGGAGAATCGAAAACCGGCCGATGTTGCGCGCCATGAGCCGCAGATCCGCGGCTCTGGGCACGTGTTTCGCACGCCAGCACGCGTATGCGGCGTCGTCGGTCTCGAACTCCCATTCCGCGCGTTCGTGTCCTCGCAAATCCGGGGCCGGCGCGGCCGCCCGCACGAGCGGCTCCAGGGTCGCGGCCGGCGGATGCGCGAAGCTGCGCACCGTACTCGAAACCTCGCGCAAGATCGAGAATTTGCTGGCGCGAACGGCGCGGGCCGCGGCGCTCAGCTCCGCGTGACGCTCGCGCTCGGCGGCAAGCGAACGCAGGAGCGTGGCAACTTCCGAATCGTCGGTATCGAGCATCGGGTCTCCAAGCGAAGGAGCAACGGGAGGGCTGCGACGCAGTTGCGCGGCGTGCACGAGCGCGTCGACCTTTCGCCGCCGGTTCCGCTTCGCGGGATTGAGGCCGACGGCCGCGAGCGCACAGGCAGCGAGTTCGCGTCGTGGGACGCTTTCGATGCGCACGCCGTATTCTCGTCGTACGCGCCGATTGCCCGCGGAAAATCGCCGAACGAAGCGTAACGCCTCACCAGGCAAGAGGATGCCGCCGCGAGAGGCCGAGAGCGCTGCATCGGGAACGGCGTCGCCTTCGGACGCGGCGAGCAGCGTTTCGATCGGGCGCGAGACGTTCTGACGATCGAACGGCGCGAGCCCCTCAATGCGTCGCGACGTGCGCCCGATCGTGAGCTCGAGAATGTCGTCGAAGAGCGAGGAGCGGGTGCCTCCGGGCCCGTACGGACGCGCCAGCACGCGCTTGCGTCCGACGACGTCCGCGAAGCCTTCCAGCAGCTCGAAATAAGAGAGCGCGAAAACGTTCTCGGTCCCTGCGCCGAGCGCGCCGTCGCGCACGATACCGTCGACCAGGAAGGCGAAATCGAGCGCGTAGCCCATCTCCGCGTACACGGCGTAGACCGATTCGGCGTAGCTCGCCTGGGAACGCAAGAACAGCACCGCCCGCGTTTCATACCCGATCTCACTCATGCCGGCGACGAATCGCCGCAGCGCGGCGGGCTTGGCATGCAGCTGTTGAAAGATTTCCGAGGAGACGATCGCGCGGTCGGAACGCGAAGCGGAGATCTCCGCCGTAAGTTCGGCGAAGCTGCCCAGGGACGGGTCGAAACGCGGCGACCCGTTGAGCTCGAGTGCAACGTTGTGGTGCCCGCCGCGCGCGTCGAGCGCACCGGTGCGCGGAACGAACAGTCCGTGCTCCAAGAGAACCTGCGCGTTCCGCGCGAGTGCTACCTGAATTGCCGTCGAGCCCGTACGGTGCGTCCCGGCATGAAGGTAGCAGACGCGCGTCACGATCGACTCGGCATGAACTCGAGCATCGGCGCTACGGCGTCGAGCGCCCGGCGCCTCGCGCTACTGCGCGGATTCAACCCGAGCGCCGTGCGAAGATCGTTTGCGTACGCGGCGGCGGCGACGGCCGGCACGTGGACGCCGTACTCACGTGCGACCAGCCGGTTATCGCTCGCGAAGCGGCGAACGAACGCGCGCGCTTCGGAGTATTGGATGAAGTCGCACGGATGATCGAAGTCGACACCGTTTCGTGATAACGGGAGCGGCCCGCGCCCGTGCGACTCACAGTTTGCCGACAACGCTTCCAAGAGCTCGCCGAAGCGGAGCGAGGGGTTCAAGCGTGGCGGAATTTCGAGGCCGCGCAGCGGTACCCGGGGACGGTCGACCGAGATGATGTGCAAGAAATCGCGCACGATCCGCATCGCAGGCGCGGCGCTCACGTAGCGGCGCGCGATCAGGTTCTCTGCGCCGAATGCGGTAGCGAAGGCACCCAGGAGCTTCGAATACTCGAACGGTAACGCGTCGTTCGAAAGTGGGCAGTACGTTCCGGTATCGAAGATATCGTTCATCAGCCACTCGAAGCGAAAAACGGCGCCGGATCGAATCGCGTCGGCATAGATCGCCTCGAAATATTCGGCTTGCGGCCGCAGATAGAAAATGGGTTTGACGACGTAGCCGATCGCCGCAAAGGCTTCGAAGAAGCGGAGCAAAGAGTCGGGCTTGCGATAGAGCTGTTCGAAATCCTCCGAGCTCAGGCAGACCACGGGCGGCCGTGCCGCCGCAACCTCGTCGACCAATTCTCGTAGCGTTCCCAGCGATCGGTCGGACTGCGGAGATTCGTTGAGTTCCCAAGCAATTGGGTGATGGGAGCCGAATTCGGGAGACAGCCGTCCCGTCTGCGGGACGAAGATGCCCGAATTTGCGAGAAGGCTCTCGTTGGCCGCGAGCATGCGTTGCAGAGCGGTCGTTCCAGTTTTGTGCGTCCCTGCGTGCAGGTAGCAGATTGGCATCGTTCCTCGGTTGCAAGGGGAAAATGATTGACGAGAACGTGGGAAAAAGTACGACCCCATGGACCGCCTGGCGAAGATACGGTATAGACTCGACCCTTTCATGCGAGGTCTGGAAATCGGGCCGAGCTATAATCCGTGCATGCCGAAGGCCGACGGGTGGATGGTCGAGACGATCGATCATCTCTCACGAGAGGAGCTCGTAGCAAAGTTTTCCGCCTTCGGCAAAGAGCTCCCAATCGATAAAATCGAAACGGTCGACTGGATTTGGAGCGGAGAGCCGCTCGATGAGCTCCTCGGCCCGGATCGCCACGGAACCTATGATTACATCGTCGCATCTCACGTCATAGAACACATTCCCGACCTGCTGGGCTTCTTCATGAGCGCGCAGCGCCTCCTCAAAGATGGGGGAATGCTCTCGCTCGTGGTGCCGGACAAACGCCACTGTTTCGACATCTTCAAGCCGATCACGCTCACGCCGGATCTGCTCGAGGCCCACGAGAACCGGCACCGGCGCCACTCGATGCGAACTGCGGCCCACTGGTTTGCGTACTCGAGCCAGCGCGGGGGCCGCGGCGATTGGGACTCGGCCGACCGCGGCGAATTGCGTTTAACCTACACGCTCGAACAAGCACAAAGCGCGTTGAACACGTACGCGCGCGAAAAGGCGCCGTATCTCGACTGCCATGCGTGGTATTTCGTCCCGTCGAGCTTTCTGCTCGTCATGGAAGAGCTGCGCGGGCTCGATTACACGCGCTTCGACGTCGCCCAAACCTTCGAACCGGCAGGCTGTGAATTTTACGTGCTCCTGCGAAAAGCAGGCGAAGCCGACCCGCCTCGCTTGACGCACGACGAACTCGAGAACCGCCGTCTGGAACTGCTGCAAGCAGCGATGCGCGAGCTAAGCGAGCCCTTCCGGCAGGAAGCCGGGCTGATTTAAAACGGGCGGTGACACCCCCCGTTCAGGATTTTCGGGCCGCTGAGATGCGCGCTGCCCAACTCGAAGAAACGTAGTGGGCGATCGGCCTCTTTGCTAATGCCGATCCGGACGCTGCGCCCGATCTTTGCAGGAGCACCGAACGGAGCGGCAAGCCACAGCGGGCCGGAAGCCGTGAGGTCGGCGCCGTCCTCGGCTAGCGTCACGCCGAGTCCCTGCGCCAGTCGTCCGGGCCCCCGCAGCAGATCGCGATCGGCCACGAGCCCGCGACGCTGCCGCACGCACTCGATGCCCTCGAGCGGTTCCGCGGCGCGCAGCAACACCCCGGCGCCCACGCCCGCGTCCGCTCCGCTCACGTTAAGACAGTAGTGGTTGCCGTAAATGAAATAGACGTAGGCGTGCCCGCGCCGCAGGAAGAGCGACGCATTTCGGCGCGTCTGCCCTCGAAACGAATGTGCGGCCGCATCGCCCGGGAGATAGGCTTCTGTCTCGGTGATGCGTGCTACGACCCGTCGCGGCGCGAGGTCGCTGACGATGGCGCAGCCGATCAGAAATTGCGCGAGCTGCGTCGCATCGAGCGGAAGATCCCGGCGCCGCAGGCGCCGCAGCTTTAGGCTGCGACGTGGAGCGAGATATCCGCTCGGGCTCTCGCTGCGAGATCTCTGCATGTCGATGAAGGCGAGCATTCGAGACTCGCCTCGCGGAACCGGTTCAGGGCGCACCCGAGCAAAACGTAGGACACCGCTAGGGCCGCGGGCACCGTGCGATGTTGCCGAATATCTTCGACCAGCTCCTCCTGATCGAGCGCCAGCGTAACCCGCTTGATACCGCGCTGGAGTAATTCGCCCGCGACGGCCAGCGCTGCTGCATAGGCTACGTCTCGACCCGATAGCGACGGAAGTACCCGGCATCGGAACGGCAGGCGCAGCGTTTGTTCCAGCCCGAGCCCGCGACCGAGCGAAACGTACGCGACGGCCTCGCCGGATTCGCCGGCCGCGAAACCGATCGTCGCCCGAACGACCTCCTCAGCCCGCTTCTGCCGCTTCATCAGGGACATGATTCCCAGAATATACTCGAACATACGTTCGGTGTCAATAAACGGCACTGCCGATTCGAGGTTCCGACTTTCGGCCCGTGGTACTTCTTCCGCGGCATGACCCCGATTCTGCGCATTCCACGATCCCCGCGCCGCACGTTCCCTTTCCAGTGGGTTCTCGGGGCGTGCATCGTGGCGGGAGCGCTCGCCTTTCGACTCGACGGCACGCCGCCGGCGGCCCGCGCGCCGGTAGCGCCTCCCCGCCCGGTCGCGCATCCGCTCGCCCTGCGACTGATCCAGACGGCGGAATCGCATTCGCTCGACAGCGCACAGGCCGGAAGCGCAAGCGTGTTGCTCCCGGGCGGTGCGGCGGCCGTGGTGGCGGAACGCGGCACCCAGGTCACGATCGTCGGCTGGGCCGCGGACATAGGTGCGAAACGGCCGAGTTCGGCCGTCTATGCGACGACGGGCGGCAAGATCTTCGTGGCTCGCGTCGGATTACCCAGATCCGACGTGGCCGCGGCGCTCGGTGACCCGGCCTATACGTCTTCGGGGTTCGAACTCACGATCGATACGGCGTCGCTCCCGATCGGCGCCTCAACCATAGCGTTTGGCGGCGTCAACGCGGATGGATCGGGACGTTACGATTTCAAGCGGAATCTCGTCCTCATGGTGACCAAACCGGAGCGAAAATAGCGCTGCAGCCCGGGCTATCCGGCGATCGCAGCGTCCTCGGAAACGAGCGTTAGATTTGCGTTGTAGCACGGGTCGCGGTACCCGTTGCTTCCCCAGCGCAGGCTGAACCGCTCCCGGTCGCGCATCGCGGCTGCCGAGGAAGGGATCGTCGGACCGCGCGAACTCGATTCGTCGTGACGTAGAACGACGTGCGGCAAGTACACGTTGCGCAGTCCGGCGGCCGCAAGTTTGAGGCACAGATCGACGTCGTTGAATTCGATCGCGAGCCCTTCATCGTAACCGCCGGCAGCGATGAACGCTTCTCGCCGAACCATCATGCACGCGGCGGTGACTGCAGAGTAATTGCGCGGACCGGCGACGGCCGCGATGCTCTGTGCGCGCGCCGGTTGACAGCCGCGATACACGTGCCCGGCGTAGCCGCCGATACCGACCACGACGCCCGCATGCTGCAACGACCCGTCGGGGTAGAGCAGGCGCGCGCCGACCGCACCGATTGCGGGGCGGGCGGCGTATTCCAGCATCGCCGCTATCGCTCCGTCGACGATGAACTCTGCGTCGTTGTTCAAGAACAAGAGATACGGCGCGTCCGTAGCTCGCACCGCCTCGTTCATCAACGATGAAAAATTGAAAGGCCGGTCCAAACGCAGGGTGCGAAAGCGGCCCGGTTCGCGCGCGGCGTAGCCGCCCAGCAGTGCCGCCGTCTCGGGCTCGATGCTGCCGTTGTCGACCACCGTCACGCGGATGTCGGGCCCCGCATTGCGCTCGAAGACGCTGCGCAGGCAACGCTCGAGCATCGCGGCGAGATCCCGCGTCGCCACGATCACCTCGACGCGCTGCGCGACCGGTTCGTAGCGAACGATGCGCACGCCGGGGCAGCCGGCCGGTGAAATCCATCCGCGCTCGCCGCGTCGTTCGAGCGCCGAGATCACGGCCAGATCTGCACCGTCGCCGGAACGCGGTGCTGCGCCGCCTTGCGGACGAAGCTCGTGCATGAGAATTGAGGGACGATGCGCGATGCGATCCGTCGCCTCGAAGACCCGCAAGGCGAGATCGTAGTGCAACGCCGCGCCGTACCCGGCTCGGAAGCCTCCGGCCCGAACCACGGCCTCGCGGCGATAAAAGATGAGCGGCCCCGTGTACATCGAGGCGAGAAAGGTTTCGGGAGACCAATCGGGCCCGAAGCTCGGATCGCGGCGCGCGCCGCTCGATTCGAGGACGTCCCAATCACCGTACGCCGCATCGAGATCGGGCCTACTGAAAAATCCGAGCGCGATCTCGAAGGCTGCATGGGGCGCGAGCACGAGGCCGGCGCCGCAAAATGCGATCACGTCTGCGTCGCTCGCCGCGAGAGCGGCATTAAACCGCGCCCATTCGCCGGCATCCGAGGAATATTCCGAGGTTCGAATCAGGGTTGTCGCCGGATAGACTTGCGCCCGCGCCCCGGCTAGCGCCGCCGCGGCATCCGGGGTGCGATCGTCCACCACGATAGCGATCGACGGCGCTCCGGGCAGCAGCTTCGCGAATTCGCGCATGCGCGCGAGATCGCTCTCGCGCGGTTCGTGTTCGAAGAGCCAGCGCAGATACGGATCGCCCGCATCCATGACTTCGACGAATTCGCGATCCGAGATCGGCTGCGACTCGTTCGGCGACGGCACGGCGCCCACAAGGGCGCGGGCCCGCAACCACAGGCCGCGAAGCTGCCAAAAGCGGCTGCCTTCGATAAAGGCGATGCGACGGCGCAAGCGATCGACCAGACGCTGCAGTGCCGCAACGTCGGCGCCGTTACTCAATCGCGCGTAAGAGTTCGCGCTCGGCGACGGCGAGCTTCGCATGCGAATCGTATGCGGTAACCACGTCTTCCGAGGTGCCCGCCATTCGCAGCGCGCCGGCCTCCATCCAGAGGGCCCGGTCGCACCACGCCTTCACCGACAAGCCGTCGTGAGAAACGAACACGATCGTCTTCCCGCTGTGGCGAAACTCGCGCATCTTTTCCACGCACTTCGCCACGAAGAGCGCGTCCCCGACGGCCAAGACTTCGTCGAGCAAAAGCACCTCCGGATCGATCGTAATCGCAACCGAAAACGCGAGCCGCATATACATGCCCGACGAGTACATGCGCAGCGGAACGTCGAGATACTCGCGCAATTCGGCGAAATCCACGATCTCGTCGAGCCTGTGCTCGATCTCTCTGGGAGAAAGCCCGAGGATGAGGCCGTTCATCTTGATATTCTCGCGACCGCTCATATCCGGATGGAAGCCGAGCCCCAGACTGAGCAGCGGCGCGTACCCGCCAACGATCGAAACCGTCCCGGAGTCGGGTTTATAGATTCCGCCGAGCACCCGCATCAGGGTCGTCTTGCCCGATCCGTTTCTCCCGACGACGCCTAGCATCTCGCCGCGCTTCACCGAAAAGCTCACGTCCTTGAGGGCATCGACGCAGAGTTCGTCGCGCGGAGGCCGCTTGAAAAGTTGACGGGTAATGACCGCTTCTTTCAGCGAGATCGCTTTAGGAATGCGCACGATGCGGAAGCGCTTGTTGACGTGCTCCGCGACGATGGAATCGCCGGTCATGCGTAATCCGCGAAGGCGTCTTTATATCGGTCGAACACGCGCATCCCGATCAAGAGGAGCACGATCGAGACGAGGAACGCATAGCCCATGAGCCGCAGACTCGGAAAGCGATCGTAATAGAAGATATCTTGGTAGGCGACTACGAGTGCGGCCATCGGATTGAGAAACACGAAGGGGCGGAAATTCGAAGGCACCGATTCCAGCGGATAAAAGATCGGCGCGAGGTAAAAGATCAGGCTCAAAATCGTTACCATAAGTTGCTGCAGATCGCGGTAGAAGACGTTATACGTGGCCAGCATCAGCACGATCGCGAGCAAAAGGATGAATTGGATGGCTACGATGACCGGGAGGAAGAGCAGCGGCAACCCGAGTGGGGCGCCGAAGAACGCCGCAAGCGCAAAGAAAAGTGGGACCGAGAGGATGAAATTCACGAGGTTCGAGCAGATCGGAACCATCACGAGCAGCACCGGCGCGAACACGGAGCGGCTCACGTAGATGCGCCCGTCAACGATACTGGTGGCTCCCATCGCGATCGAACTGGCGAACCATATCCACGGCAAGAGTCCCGAAAGCAGGAACAGCGGGTAATGCGGAATGGCCACGCGCAGAAATACGGAAAAGACCAGCGTATAGACGAGCATCGCGAGCAACGGATTGAGAATCGTCCAGAGGAACCCAAGCACCGATCCGCGATAGCGAAGGGCGATATCCCGATACACCAACTCGAAAAGTAACCAGCGAAAACGGTAGACCGAGCCGACAATTGAAGAAGCCATTCGACCTTTCGCCTTTATTTTCGGCGGCTCGTCTGCCCTGCAGCGGCCCCAATCGTGCGCCCGTGATTGGGTGCGCCGCCTGCGTTGAGGCTCGAGAAAGGCTCAGAAGCTCCTAAACGGCTTTCGCAGGAACCGAGACGAGCGACCGGTACAGCGCTATGGTTCGATCGCCGATCGAACCCGCGTCGTAGCGCTTGGCAACCGCCGGACCCGCTCGCATCTCCAAGACGCCGATCCGCAACGCGCGTCGAATAGACGCCGCAAGCGAGAACGCGTCACTGGCCGCGAGATAACCGGCGCCGGCTAAAACTTCGCGAGATTGAGGCGTATCGACCGCCACGATCGGAAGCCCGGCGGCGAGTGCTTCGACCAGAACCAAACCTTGGGTTTCGCTCGAACTCGAGAAGAGCAACACGTCTGCCGAGGCGTAGACGTCGGGGAGGTCGGCGCGCCGGAATTCGCGGGCGAACGTCGTTCTCTCGGCGACACCGGATCTCGCGGCGACGCGTTCTAGCGCCTCGCGATGCGGACCGTCGCCCACGATGACGAGACGCGCGCTCGGATCCTCGATGCGCGCGAACGCTTCGATCGCGAGTTCGATATTTTTTTCGCGGCCGAGACGACCGACCGATAACACCATCCGCTGGTCTGCGGCGACGCCGAGGCGGCCGCGCAGCGCGTCGTTGCGGCGGCCGGCTCCGAAGAATGCGACATCGATGCCGCTTGGGATCACTTCGATTCGCGTGCGTACGCCGAGCGATCGCAGACGGCGCTCCATCGCTTCGGTCGGAACGATGACGGCGTCGGCGGAGTTCGCGTAACTCCGCGTCAATTGTGAAGCCGCCGTCCGCGTTGCGTTACTTTCGAAGGGCACGTAATGCGCGTACTCTTCGAGCTGTGTGTGATAGGTAAAAACGAGCGGAACGCGCGCGCGATGTGCGGCGCGCGCTCCGAGCCATCCCGTAACGAACGGCGAGTGCGCGTGCACGAGCGAGAGTGCACCAAGCGTCCGCGGAAGGTATGGTACCGTAAGACGATACGCCGTGCGCGTCGGCAACGGCAGCGACGGAACGCGAACGAGATCCGCTCTGACGTCGCGATACGACGGCATCTCCGGTGCGACGAAAACCGCTTCGTGACCGCGCTCACGTAATACCGATGCGAGCGCGTCGATCGATGCGACGATGCCGTTACGAATAGGGTGATAGCATTCGGTGAAGAGTCCGACGCGAAGCGCGTTCACCCTAACGAGGTTTCGCCATAGTGACAAAACGCCTACTAACGTCGGAACGGTGATTTGTCAAGTTGACGCCCCTCAATGGCTGTGTTAGGGTGCTCATGTCACCGGCCCGGCCGTCGCTGGGCCACGCTGTGGTTCTTCTGTCGCTTACCTAAAGCTTCAGCCTCAACCGCTACCTTCAAAGCCGCTTGCGCCCCGTGGAGGCCGCTCCTCTTTGCGAAGAGTTGCTGCTACGCCGTGCCGCAGGCTCGAAAAGGAGCCGCGTTGATCGTACACGATCATCGGTCTACATCGATCGCAGCCGCGAGCGCCCTCGCGCTCGGCATGCTGCTGTTCTCTCACGCCGCCGCCAGAGCCGACGATGGCGCAATCGCCGCTACCACCCCCGCGGCAGCCGTCACGAGCCCGGCGCCCGAAGCGGCCCCAGAAAACGTCGACGTCACACTCTATCGTGACGGTCGCCCCATAATCGTTTCGACCAAGTCCTCGACGGTCGGCGATTTCCTGGAATCCCGCGGTATTCGCATAGCGCAAGGCGATTTCGTTTCCGCGCCTCTGGATAGCGAACTGACCGACGGCATGAAGCTAACGTACCGTAGTTTGAAAACGGTCACGATTCTCGACGGCCATCGCAAGCACGTCGTCCGCTCCTCGGGCGACAGCGTGGCCGACGTCCTGAGCGATGCCGGCATCACCCTCGGCAAGCACGATCTCGTGCGTCCCTCACTGCGGGAGCACCCGCTTCCGAGTGACGTGATCCACATCGAACACAATTCGGTTTGGACCGTACACCACCGCACCACGATCGCCGCGGCGACCCGCTATCGCTCGAGCGACGAACTTGCAGCCGGCAGCTCGCGGACGCTCGATTCGGGCCGCAGCGGCATTCGCGAAACGACGATGCGCGTCGTTCGCGATCAAAACGGCGAACTGGTTCGGACGGTTCTGGGTTCCCGCATCATTCGCGCGCCGCGCGCTCGAGTTGTCGAACGCGGCATTGCAGAATATTCGTCGCTTGCGACGGCCGCAGAACGCGGCTTTACGAGCGCACTTCACTTCGCGGGCTCCGCCATCCACGTGATCGCAACGGCCTACACCGCATCGTGTTACGGCTGCAGCGGATTCACCGCATCCGGCGTGCATGCGGGCTTCGGCGTCATTGCCGTCGATCCGAACATCATTCCGCTCGGCACGAAGCTCTTTATTCCCGGCTACGGCCGCGCAGTTGCGGGCGATACGGGTGGTGCGATCGTAGGCCACCGGGTGGATCTCGGCATGAACACGCTTGCCGCGGCGCTTCGCTTCGGGCGGCGGCCGGTCACCGTCTACATCCTGCGATAGATTCCGAAGAGCGCCCTCCGCATCCGCGAGCGCTTTTAGCCGCGCACGGCTTGCGGCCGAAAAAACGTTTAGGACAGAACTTTCTCATGGACGGCGGTGCGGCCAAACGCATCGCCGTCGCTTGCATGTCGGGGTCGACTTCGCGCGTCATCGAGATCGGCGCCGGAACGGGCGCCCTGACCTACGCGCTGCTCGCGATCGGTGCGGATCTTACCGCACTCGAGATCGACCCGGATTTGGTCGAAATCCTTCGATCGCGCGACGACCTCGCGAATGCCCACATCGTCGAAGCGGATGCGATGCGCTTCGATTTCGATCGCGAGACCGAGGGCGTGCCCTGGGTAGCGGCCGGCAATCTTCCCTACAACATCGCCACCGGCTTGATCTCCGGCTGGCTCGAAATCGCCAATCCTCCCGAACGCATCGTCGCGATGCTACAGCGCGACGTCGCCGATCGTTTGACCGCAAAACCATCGACCCCGCACTATGGAAGCCTGTCGATCGTCACCCAGTATTGGACCGTGCCGACGCGGGCGTTTACGCTAGGGCCGAGCGTCTTCTATCCCAAGCCTAAGGTTGAAAGCGCTGTCGTGATCTTAGAACGCCGCAGGGAGCCCGCCGTCGCCGTACGCGACCGCAAGCTCTTTCTGCAGGTCGTGCGCGCTGCATTCGCGTACCGCCGCAAGACGCTTGCCAACAGCCTTTCGCTCGCGCTCGGGATCGAACGCGCGCGCACGCAGGCGGCCCTCACTCGCTCGAACATCGATACGGAGATCCGTGCGGAACAACTCGACCTGGGCGCCTTCGGCGCTCTTGCCGACGAATTGGCCTCGTGAATCCTGGAACCCAATTCTCGCGACCTTAACCCTCGTCGCCGCCGTCGTCATCTTGTTTCTCGTGCAGACGGGATACGCCGTGTTCGGACTACGCGTATCCCACGCGTTCACGTTCGAGCAGTTGCAAACACAAACGCTGCCGCCGACGCAGATGATGCTGCTGCAGTTCATTTCGTTCACGCCGATCGTGATTTTCTTGTTGCTCGTCCTGCCGCTCTTGGCGAAAAGGCCTCTTTCACAACTCGGTTTCCGCGTCCCCACCGGGCGAGACCTCATGGTAGCCGTCGCCGGTGCGGTCGCGATGGCGATTGCCGTCGACGGAAGCGGTTCGGTGCTGGCCGAGGTGTTCCACCGCCACGATACCGAACAAGCGGTCGTTCTCCTCAAATCCCTTAAAACGCCGTCCCAGCAGCTGCTCTTCTTCCTCTTGGCCTGCATCTTCGCGCCGTTTTCAGAAGAGCTCTTGTTTCGGGTTTTCATCTATAACGCGCTCACGCGCTACGTTCCGATCGCCGTTGCGGCGGTCGTCAGCGGCGTGCTGTTCGGGCTCCTGCATCTCACCGGCGGCGGGCTCGAGATCGTGACCGTCGCGGTCCCGCTCATGCTCGGCGGCATCATCCTTGCCTATGTCTACGCCGAGACGAAGTGCTTCTGGGCCAACGTAACGACGCACGCGCTCTTCAACTCGATCAGCGTGGCCAGCTTCTTCCTTCTGCACGCAAGCTGAGGCCTTGAAGCGCGAACGTTTTCGGCTCGCGGTCGACGCCGCCAATCTCGTGCGCGATAAGCGGGGAATGGGGCGTCTCGCACGGGCGGTCCTGCGTGAAACTCTCGCCGATCCGGCGATCGAACTCACGCTGCTGGCGGAGCGCGGCAGCGATGTGCGAGCGCTCCGGGCCGAGTTTCCTCAAACCCGCGTACGCTGGCCGATTACGGCACAAATTTCAGGAACCTACGACGCGCTCTGGTATCCGTTTAACGGCATGCGCTTTCCGAGCGCCGCGCCCTCGCTCGTGACGATCCACGACGTGTTCGCGTTCACCGAACCGCACCCCGAACGCGTTGCCCGCTACCGCGAGCAAGCTCCGATCGAGCGAGCGGCCCGCGTGGCGACGCGCGTCCTTACCGATTCGTTTTGGAGCCGCCGCGAGATCGTTCGCGCTCTCGGCGTTTCGCGCGACCGCATCACGGTCGTCCACCCGTCACCCGACGCCTTTTGGTTCCCGAAGGAAGGCGACGTGTTGCCGGCTCCGATCGCGAATCGCAAATTCGCGCTGCTGGTCGGCGTTCGCGAACGCCGAAAAAACGCAAGGATGGCCCTCGATGCGTGTGCTCGCGCGTTCGCGGGAACCCGCGACAAGACGCTCGTGATCGTGGGCGAACTCGCGCCGGACGATCGCGTCTTCGCAAGAACGCTCGGGCTCTCGTGCGGCGAAATTGCCGCGAGCGATGCGCTGCTTCGCGCGCTCTATCGAAAGGCTTCCGCGGTCCTTGTACCGTCCCTCGCCGAGGGCTTCGGCATGGTGGCCGTCGAGGCACTCGCCTGCGGAGCGCCCGTGCTGGCAGCAAACGCCGCTGCGTTGCCGGAAGCGACCGACGGTGCAGCGCTGCTGCTCGACCCGCGCGACGTTGCCGCCTGGGCCCGAGCCATCCGCGAGCTCTGCGACGACGACGCGCGCGCGGACGCGATGCGAGCGAGCGCAGTCGCCCGGTTTGCAACGTCGGATCGAACCCGCGCCGCACGAGAGACGCTTGCCATTCTCAAGAATCTGGCCGCGAGTCGCTCCTGGTAAAGCGTGTCAGTACGCCGCCGCTCGCGCGCGACCGGCTGCGGAGACGGTTCTGGGACGTCTTGCGACTACGCTTGGGACGTGCTCGCAACTTCGCAGCGAAAGGTTCCCATGCGTTTCGCGCATCGATCGTTCCCCGGCCAGTCGGCCTTCGAGGTATTCGTTTCGGCACTCAGCCTCGTCGCGCTGACCCTCGCAATCACGCTCGGCATCGGGTTCTTCGTTCCGAGCGACCGTTCGACGCACCGAGCCGCCGCCGGCGCGTCGAGCGGCGGTCCACCCTAACGAGCCGGTTACAATTCCAGATGCAGCAGCAAGCTCGTGTTGCTCGGACCGATCACGTTGCCCGCCGTAAAGCCGAGTTGGCCGTTCACGAGCGGTGTCGGGATGCCGCCGTAAATATTGTATTGATACGCTGAGAACACATTGGTAAGATTCGAGACCGCCAACTGCAGCGACGCGTGCTTCGAAACCGGCTGGCGGAAACTCAAATTGACGACGCCGAACGCCGGCTCGTTATAGGCGTTGTTATTGCCGTAGTAGGTGATGCCCGTCAGGAAATACGCGCCGCTAGGGAAGCGGTAGTTGATCTCAGCGTAGCCGCCCGAATACGGGACGCGCGACTGCGAGAGCCCGTTATAGCCTTGGCCGGTCGTTTGAAAGTTTTCATTCGGCAGCACGCCGAGATTTGCCGTATTTACGCCCGAAGCCGTGTTGTAGAAACCCGCGGGCAAGTCGTAGGCGTAGGAGCGCTGCAGATACCCCTGCACGCGGAAACCCGCACCAATCAGGGGCTCGCGGCGCACCGAAAGTTCGAGACCCTCGTAGCGCGAATGCCCGAGATTTGCCGTCTGCGTGACGTATAAGGGATACGCCTGGCCGGGTGTGGCGCCGTACGGATTGTTGGCGGGTTCCGTAATCGTGCCGCTAAGCGCCGTGGTCGATAAGAATTGATTGTGAAGCGTGGTCTCGTAGATGTCGGGCGATACGACGATGCCGCTCACACGCTGATCGAGGCCGAAGTCGAAGCCGTAGGAAGTTTCCGGTGCGACGTCGCCCGCATTTCCCGTCGTCATGAAAGCGGTCGGCGGCGTGCGATTCGGTACGGCGGCCGATTGATTCGTCAGGAGATCGATGTACGGCGGCGCGATCGAAAAACCGGTCGACGCTCGAACCGAAAGGTCGCGATTGGGGCGCCACGAGAGCGCGAGCCGCGGCGCGTCGTACGCGTGCGTCGACGAGAGGAACGAGACGCCGTTGTCTTGCGTGTAGTGATCGGTATACGAGATCACGTAGTTGCTCAGCGTGGCCGCAACGTTCGGCCGCACCGCAAATTGTCCGCGGGCCATGATCGTTTCGAACGATTGACCGGAGCCAGGCTGCACGCTGACGTTGTCTTCGGCGGCATTTGCCGGAGAGAACATCTGGTTGGCCTCGCTTTCGGTGTGCACGGCATCGTAGGAGAGACTGTAGAGATTGACGCCGCCCGGGATGTCGGCTTCGATCGTGTACCCGTGCAGTGTATCTTCCGTGCGCGTCCCCACGAAGGAATTGAGTAACGTGACGGTTCCGGTCTGGCCGGTGAAAATCGTCGGCGTGGTAGCGTTACCGAGCGGCACGCCACCATATAACGCACCGGTCAGCGTCTGGCTTCCCGTAGGGTATTGAAGATTTGCAACGTTGTCGTTGGAAACGTAGTAGCGCGCGTTGAGCGTGACGGGCCCGAACGCCGTGTGAAAATCGGCTTGATAGAGATTCGCGTTGTTGTCCAGCTCGCTCGGGCCTTGATCGTTTTGAAAGACCGGGTAGCCGGCGGGATAGAGGCTGCTTTTGTACGCTGCCGGTGGTCCGAAAAAATAGCTCGGGTACAGAAAAAGATCAGCTGCGAATTCGTCGCCGCGCAACTGGCCGCCGAGATACGACAGTGTGAGCGCCGTTGTGGGCGTGAAATTGTAGCGCAGCTTCGCAATTTCGTGGCGCTCGTCCGACTCGAGCGGAATTTGCGGACAGCATATGACGAGCGGCGCCGTGAGATCGGATTGCGCGGCAAAGTGCGTTGGGATTTGGACGACGGATGGGAAACAGTCGCCGGCACTAGCAGCGGCCGCGTTGCCGCAAGCGACCTTCCCGTTGACGATCGCACCGTTGCTGAGGTTCAGCGGATCCAGCGGCGTGTAGCCGCGGTCGGGCCCCTGCGTTCCGTTCGTCTGATAATCGAAGGCATAGCCGAGGCGTCCATTATCGACCGATCCCGTCGCGCGGAAGTTTGCGAACTCCCCACCGAACTGATCGATACCCGTATCGAACGAAGCGTGGTCGACGCGCGTCGGCTCGAGCGTGCGAAAATTGATCGTTCCCCCGATCGCGTAATCGATGTTGGGTGCGGATGCACCCGGCCCTTTGACGACCTCGACACCATCGAGCATATACGGGCTCAGGATCGCCGGATTGAAGGTCCCGTAGACGCCGATCGAAATCGGGTGACCGTCGATGAGCGAGGCGGTCTCGTATGGCAGCGCTCCTCGAATCGAAGGGATGCCCGTCACGAGCGGGCTCGCGCCGTTGGCGATTTGATCGCCGGCAAAGCCGGAGCCGACGCCGATGCTCACGCCGGGAAGCTCGTCGAGCGTTCTATTCAAGGTGACCGTCTGACCCTGTTCGATGATCGACGCGCCCGAAAGCGTCGCGACCGCCGCCGTCGAGGTGTTGATGGCATTGCGGCCGGTGCTCGACACCTCGACACGCCCGATCTCCCGGATCGAAGAAAATTGGGCTGCCGTCAACGCAACGGATACCGTCGTCACGGAGCCCGGAACGACGGCGATATTGTCTTGCGAGATCGGCGTGAATCCCGCTTTGGTGACGGCGATACGATACGTGCCGGGCGCGAGGCTTGGAAACGAAAACGTACCGTCCGGCGCAGTCGTCGTACGGACATTCAAAGGCCCCGAAAGCGCGACGATGACGCCCCGCACCGGGTGCTGTTGAGCGTCGAGAATCGTCCCGGATATCGAACCGGCCGCTGAGACCGGTCGCCCATCGGCGGCGGGAGAAGCCGCAGGTTGGGCCTGTGCGAATACCGGAATGGGCGCGACCAGCGCTGCGCTCAAAAGCAGCAGCGAAAAGCTCTTTACGCCGAAGTGCGGCTCGCGATACGTCACGGTAAGCCCCCGCAAAAGTTATCCGGGACTGTACCGTATCGTCTCTACCGCGTCAAGGCCCATTTCGCGAGCCCGGCTGACGGAGGCGCAGCCTCGCAATGCGAAGCCGGGAACATGAATATCCGAAGCATTGCCGTTGCGTCCCTCGCATGTTTGGCTGCGACTGCCGCATGCTGCGATGCGGCGGACGACCGGAGCGGCATCACGGCCTTCCTCGCGCACAGCGCCCAAAGCTGGAATCACGGCGACCTCGACGCCTTCATGCGCGGCTACGAAAACTCGCCGGCCACGGTCTACATAAACGCCAAAGGCATCATCCACGGCTACGCTGCGATCCGCGCACATTATGCGGCGCACTACGGCAAGAGCGGCATGGGCGTGCTCAGCTTTTCCGATCTCTCGGTGCGCCCGCTCGGCGAGAGCTACGCGGCGATCCTCGCCCATTGGCACCTTGCAATGAGCGGCGGCAAACACCTCACCGGCGTCTTTTCCCTCGTCCTGCACCGCTCGGCCGCCGGCTGGCACGTCATCGAAGACTGCACGCCGTAAAGGGCGAGCTTCAGCTTCGAACCGGGCAACTATTCCGGATGGCTCGGATGACGGAGACGTCGACCGCATCGAAGGTCGGGCGAACGTAGCTCACGCTAATCGCGCGCCTCCCGGAGAGGAGCATCGACCGCGATGATGCCGATCGTCGGAGCCGTGTTTAGGGCCGGGCACCGCGCACGGCAACATCCTCGACGAGCATCGCGAAGGAGCGCTTAAACGGCTCGGGACCGAACGACTCCGCATGCGCACGTAAGATACTCGGATCGTATCGGGTGGGGTCGAACGTCGCAAGCGTCCGCGCGAGCGAATCGGGGGTCGGCTCTGCAAAGTGTTCTCCCGTTATTCGTGGCCGGATCGTCTCGAGTGCCCCGCCGCGGCCAAAAGCGATCGCCGGTCTGCCGGCCGCGTTTGCTTCGAGCGGCACGAGGCCGTAATCTTCTTCGCCCGGGACGATAACGGCCCGCGCGCCGCCCATGACCGCGTTGAGTTCGGCATCCGAAATCGCGCCCAGGAACTCCGTCCGCGTGCCGAGCGCGCAGGCTTTGAGTTCCGCCTCCGCAGGGCCGCTTCCGGCGATCAGTAAGCGCATGCCGGCGATTCTGGCCGCTTCGATCGCAAGATCGATCCGCTTGTAGCCGAGCAAACGCGACACGACCAGAAAATAGTCGCCGTCGCCCGTTCCGGGCGAGAACCGGTCGATATCGACCGGGCAATGCGCGACGAACGCTTTGCGGCCATAGTAACGCCGCACGCGTTCCGCCACGTTGCGCGAATTCGCGATAAACGCCGTCGGCCGCTGCGCGGCTTCTTTATCCCAAGCGACCAGTCGCTTCACGATGGGGCGTGCCAAACGCGAGCGCATACCGTTCGCGGAGCCGAGTGCGGAAAAGCCGCGCGCATACTGATCGTAGGCAAACGCGAACCGGCTTACGGTGTGAATGTAGCACACGTGAACGGCATCGGAACGGAAGCGCACGCCCTTGGCCCAGGCCGTCGTCGTGCTTACGATGAGATCGTATGCAGAGAGATCGAAATGCTCGAACGCCGCTGGATAGAACGGCGCGAGAAAGCGAAAATACTTGCCCGCAGCGGGCAGACGATCGAGCGCCGAGGTTCGAACGCGCGCCGGATCGACGAGATCGCCCGCCACCGCGCGATCGTACAGCGAGGTATAGACCGGTGCCTCGGGATAGAGATCGGCGATGTGCCGGAAGACCCGTTCCGCGCCACCTCGCTGATTGAGGTAGTCGTGAACGAGCGCTACTGCGGCGATTGCGTCTGGCGCGGCAGCACGAGCGCGACGATGTATCGCTGCAAATAGTTCTTCGCGACGCGGCGCACGTCGGATGCCGTCGTTCGCTCGAGCGCGGCGAGTGCCGCATTGATCGAGTCGTTGCCGAGCCCTTGCGAGGCGAACGTGCCGAGCAGGTACGAACGATCCGAGAGATTCACGGAGTCCGAAATGAATTGCCCTTCGGCCGCCGTCTTGAAGCGCCGCAGCGCAGCGCTGCCGAGCGGCTTGAGAGACAGCGAACGTGTAACGACGACGACTTCGCGCAGCGCGAGCGACGGATCGACCTGCGTCCCGTTCACGTAGACGACCAAACTTGCGGGCGTCGAATCGTACAAATACACCGCACCGATCGGCTTTTCGACGAAGCCGAGCGAGGTCGTGCTGGCCCGCGCAAAGGCGTCGGAAAGCAACGATTCGAGCACCAGCATCGCGCCGAAATCGCGGCTGCCGGGCGCCGGCGCCGCGTAGCCAACGACGACCCAGGGAGCCGGAATTTCGCGGTGCGCGACGATCCGGGGAGCGAGCGCCGGAATCGCGTGTGCGCGTTCGTTGACCGCCAAGACCGGACCATCCGCGAGGCCCGAGGCCAACGACTTGAGCGCCGCTCCGAGGACGGGCGTCTGCAGCCCGACGACGCTCGCCATGAGCCCTTCGCGCTTATAGGTAGCGTGGTAGAATGCCGCGATGTCGGCGCCTGAAATCCCGGCACTCGTGGCCGAATTGCCGAGCGCGGGCCCTCCGGCACCGGTTGCATAATAGGTGCGCCGGAACATCTGGATGCCGACCGAGAGCGCGTTGTTCTCAAACTGTGTCTGCCGCGCCGCAAGTGCGGCACGTGCCGGTTCGATCGTAGCCGGCGTGAAGTCGGGCGCGATCGCTGCTTTCGCGAACAGCGCGACGAGATCGCCCACGTGCTCGGAGCGTCCCTCGATGTAATAATGCACGGACCGTCCATCGACCGTATACGAAAGACTGCCGCCGTTTTGTGCGATCGCGTCGCGCAACGGCACGCCGTCGACGGGCGTGCGCAGGATGCATTCCGCTACGAGCGCGGAGACACCATTGTTGGCCGGCGTTTCGCGATCGAGACCCGCGGCGATGAAGATTTGCACGCCCGTGATGGCGGAATCGACGTCGTTCTCGAACAGGACTTTGGTGGCCCCGAGGTCGGTCAGCGAGGCTGTGGGATAACGCGAGGCATCGGGCGACAGAGGCGCGGCGCTCGGCGACGGAACCCCGGCGGCACCGAGCAGCGCGGCGAGCGCCAAACAAGCAACGAGCGCTCTCATTGCGCTTTCGCCTTCTCCTGCGTCGCAGGGTGCAGCGTCACGACGACGGGCGCTTTTCCAAAATACTTCTGCGCGACCGTCGCGACGAATTCGGGCGTGAGCGAATCGGCGGTCTTGAAATACGTGCCGTTATCGCCGTTCGCACCGGGGGCGTAGTCCGGAGCACCCTCAACGCTATACCAGCCGAAGTTGTCGGCAATCTCCGTAGGCGTTTGGAGGTCGCTGAGCAGGTGGTATTTGAAGGCGGCGAGCGCCTGCGAAAACGAAGCCGGTTCCATCGTCTTTTGAATTCGTGCGAAACCGTCGTCGACCAGCGCCTTCAGCGCCGCCGTGTCGCTTCCGGAATACACCACGAACATGACGCCCGGATCGTGCAAGGTGATGAACTGCCCGACCATCAGGGCGTCGGGGAATTTCTCTGCAGCAGCTTTCGACACCACGCCGTCGTCGCTGCGGAAAAGATAATCTGCGATGAAGTCCATCGCCGTCGCTTCGCGCGGATCGCCGATGCCCGGCCCGATCCAACCGTAGCCGCCGGCTTCTTCCGAAAACGGTTTGGTAACGGGTGCGGCCGAGGTGGCCAGTTGGGGTTGCGCAGGTGCCTCCGGCGCTGCGCTCGCATCGTCGGAGCGGCCGGCAACGGCCGCACTCGAAATTGTGGGATCCACGGCGCCGCTTACGACGAGCGTGGCATTCTGCGAGCGAAAAGCCCGCGTCGCATAGGCCTTGGCCTCGGCAAACGAGATGCTTGCGATGTCCTTGGGGTCGCCGAGCGAGGAAAAATGCTGCGGCCCCGAGCTGAACAGTTCGCCGAATACGGCGTCGCGAGCGACCGTTTCGGGATCGTAGGCCGAAATTTGGGCTTCTTGCACGACGTCTCGAACCGCCGCGCGGAAGCCGTCGTCCGTCACCACCGGGGCGAAATATGCCGTCGTAAGAACCTTGACGATGCGGCGCGCCTGCGCGGCCGGCACCATCGCGGAAATAGCGACAGAATCCGCGTACACGGCAATCGAAAGGCGGCCGCCGGCTGCATTGACGGCCGAGCCGACGGAATCGCCCACGATGGGCTTCGAGGCGGCGACCACCTGTGCGGCAAGACGGGCGATTGCGGGCTGCGGCATCGCGCCGAAGCCCGTGGATGGCGCACGGTACCAAAGTTCGATCGCGGCAACCGGCGCGCCGAGCGCAGGCCGCACGATAACGGTCCCGCCCGTAGACAAGCGTCCCACGGTAACGTTCGCGCCGAGATCGGGAAGGTCGCCCGTCGCAGCGGCGGCCGGCGAGAGCGATGATATGAGGAAGGCTCCGAGCGTGATCGCCCGGAGCCGTCGGCCTGATATCGTCAATCGACTACGCCGGTTCCGGCGTGATGTTTGGTGGGAGACGTTTTGGTTTTTCATTGCGCGTCGCTTCCGGTTCGATCGTGCTTGCGGCCTTCGGAATTTGCGGCACGTCGTCGGCCTTGCGCGGATACGGCAGATCGTTGAGGATCGCCACCACCTCTTCGGTATCGACCGTCTCGTGTTCCATCAGCGACGCGACCATCCGTTCGACCTTCGCCCAGTTGTCCTTGAGCAGGGTCGTTGCGTCGGCGTAGCACGTCTCGATGATTCGCCGCACTTCGCTATCGATTTTGCCCGCAATCTCTTCGGAGTAGTTGCGGTCTTCCCCGAAATCGCGTCCCAGAAACACCTGATGGTTCCCGCGGCCGTATTGGATCGGGCCGAGCGAATCGGACATGCCGTACTGTGTGACCATCCGCCGCGCGAGCGCCGTGGCTTTCTCGAAGTCGTTCGATGCGCCGGTCGTGACGTCGCCGAACTTGATCTCCTCGGAGATGCGTCCCGAAAGCGCCATCGTAATCTGCGCGAGCAATTCGTTCTTGGTGACCGAGTGGCGGTCTTCATCGGGGAGCGACCAGGTGATGCCGAGCGCCATACCCCGCGGAATGATCGTCACCTTGTGCACGGGATCGGCCTTAGGCAGCAAGCCCCCGACGATCGCATGGCCGGACTCGTGATACGCCGTGTTCTCTTTTTCTTTCTGCGACATCACGAGCGACTTGCGCTCGGGACCGGCGACGACGCGGTCGATCGCCTCTTCGCAATCCGACATGTCGATAATCGACTTGTTGCGGCGAGCCGCCAAGAGCGCGGCTTCGTTGAGCAGATTCTCGAGATCGGCGCCGGAGAAGCCGGGCGTCCGGCGAGCCAGCGTCTCGAGCGAGATTTCCTTTGAAAGCGGCTTGTTCTTCGCATGGACGCCCAGAATTGCTTGGCGGCCCTTGACGTCGGCTCGATCGACGACGATCTGGCGATCGAAGCGGCCGGGGCGCAACAGCGCGGGATCGAGCACGTCGGGGCGGTTGGTCGCCGCGATCAAGATCACGCCCGTGTTCTGATCGAACCCGTCCATCTCGACGAGCAACTGATTGAGCGTTTGTTCGCGTTCGTCGTGACCGCCGCCGAGGCCGGCGCCGCGTTGACGGCCGACCGCGTCGATCTCGTCGATGAACACGATGCACGGCGCACTCTTTTTGGCCTGTTCGAAAAGATCGCGCACGCGGCTCGCGCCGACGCCGACGAACATCTCCACGAAATCGGAACCCGAGATCGAGAAGAACGGCACGCCCGCTTCACCGGCGATCGCGCGAGCGAGCAGCGTCTTGCCGGAACCAGGAGGCCCGAGCAACAGGACGCCCTTGGGAATGCGGGCGCCGAGCGCTTGGAATTTCTTCGGGAACTTCAAGAACTCGACGACTTCCCCAAGCTCTTCCTTGGCTTCCTCGATGCCCGCTACGTCGTTGAAGGTGACCTTGGGCCGGTTCTCCGACATCAGCTTCGCACGCGAGCGCCCAAAGGACAGCGCTTGGCTTCCGCCGCTCTGCGCTTGACGCAAGATGAAGAGCAGCAGCAGCACCATCAATGCAAAGGGCAGCAGCTGGCCGAGCATCTGCAGGATCGGCGCCGTCTGCGGGTTGTCGACCGTAATGGCAACGCCGCGCTTGCGCATATCCGAGACGAGCGTCGAATCGTCGACGATCGTCGATTTAAAGCGCGTGTCGGCGTTGCCGTCGATCGCTTTCTTCAGATCGCCCGTGACGTCGTGCGTACCCGAAATGGTAATGTCTTTGACGTTCCCGCCATCGACCTGCGCGTACAGCTGGGTGTACGTGAGATTGGCCATGGTTTGCTGGCCGATCATCACCTTGTCGACGATGAGAATCGCCGCGATGCAGATGCCGACGACGATGATGATGGTTTTGACGTGCTTGCCCAACGTGTGGTGTCCTATTCCCTTCGCCTAAGCCTCGAAGGCCCAATCATGGAGCCGCGCGAGGTAGGGGAGCTGCCGATATTTTTCTTGATAATCCAGTCCGTAACCTACGATGAACGAGTCCGGGGCCTGCAACCCCGTGTAATCGACCCGAACGTCGACTCTGCGCCGGTAGGGCTTGTCCAGCAAAACGCAGGTCCGAAGTGAGGCGGGATGGCGGCTCCCGATCAGCCGTTGCAGGTAGTCGAGCGTGAGGCCGTTATCGATGATGTCCTCGACGATCACGACATTCTTACCCTCGACACTCGAACTGGTATCCTTAAGCAACCGGACCTCTCCGCTGGTCCGGGTTTCGTTTCCGTAGCTCGAAACCACGAGAAAATCGATGTGGATGTCCATCTCCGGGGGGAGCGCGCGGGCCAAGTCGGCCGTCAGGAAGAGTGCACCCTTCAACACTCCGATCAGCAGAACGGGTTCACCGTAGAGATCGCGGGCGATCCCCGCTGCCAGCCGGGCGACCGCCGCGGCGATCGTCTCCTCGTCGAACTCGATCGCCGCGATGGTTGGAATCGTGACGGAGCGGCTCATGCTGGGCCTTTCTTGGAACCGCTCACCATTTCGACGCCGCGCCGCAGAAAATGACGTCCACGCGAACCCCGTTCGATCGCCCTGGCCGCCGCGTCGAGGCGCTCGAAGGTAACGTCGCGCGCGTCGCCGGTAGCCGCCACCAGTTCCGCGCGCAAACGCTCGCGCACCGCCGCAACCTGTGAGCCTGCCCGCTCTTCGGCCAAAATCGCCGCGCAGCGAGCAACCGCCGCGTCCAGCTTCGGAAAAGCCGCGCGCAGGGCCGGCAGTGCGGAGCGCAGCGCATTACGGCGATACTCGATTTCGAGATTGGTCGGATCGAGGACGAAGGGCAAGTGCAGCGCCGCACAATATGCCCGCAGTGCCTCGGGTTCCACGCCGAGCAGGGGCCGCACGAGTTCGACGCCCGGCCCAAGTTCTCGCGCGGCGGGCATCCCGCAGAGCCCCGAGGGTCCGGCTCCGCGAAAGAGCGAGAGCAGCACGGTCTCCGTTTGATCGGCCGCATGGTGCGCAGTAAAGACGCGGCGCGCACCGCAAACGGCTGCCATACCGAGCAGCGTCGCATACCGTTCGTCGCGGAGGCGCGCCTCATCGCTCGAGCCGGGAGGCAAAGAGCCCGTCAGTACGCGCGCTCCCAGACTCGCGCCGAGCGACAGGGTGACGGCCTCGTCTTGCCAAGCGGAGTCGCGCAGCCCGTGGTTGACGTGGCCGAGAACGAGCGTGCACCGGCCGCCGTCACATATCCGTGCAAGCAGCGCCGCGAGCGCAACGCTATCGGGCCCACCGGACACCGCCGCAAGCAACACCTCGCCGTCGCGTGCGGCGACGGCCCTTGCCACGCACGCTTCGAGGGCGGCGAGCGGTTTTGCCCCGCGCACCCTAGCGACGCACCGCGCGCGCCATTTCGCGCTGCACGTCGCGATCTTTTTCATCGCGGCGCTTGTCCCAGATCTTCTTCCCGCGCGCGAGCGCGATCGAGATCTTAACGCGGCCGCGCTTGAAGTACAGGCGCACCGGAATCAACGTCAAGCCCTTCTCCGAGATGCGTCCTGCAAGCCGATCGATCTCGCTGCGATGTAGGAGCAGTTTCCGTGCTCGGCCGGGCTCGACGTTCGAAAAACTGCCTTGCTTATAGGCCGGGATGTGCATCGAAATCAGCCACAGTTCGCCATCGCGAATGCGGGCGTACGCCTCACCGATGCTGATCTGCCCGGTGCGAATGCTCTTGATCTCGGTCCCCGTCAGCACGATGCCGGCTTCGATTTGCTCGAGCCACTCGTATTCGAAGCGGGCGCGACGATTTTCCACCGTCGGCGCCGGTGCGGGCGGCTTCTTTGGAGGAAGGGCCTTGGCCGTCGGTTTGGCCTTGGGGGCTGCCATGAGGGGGTATTATGAGGAACGGGCGGCGCCATCATTTTATATGGGGGTGAACCCCCAAACCCCCGGCGCGGACTCCCGCGCCTGTCCATGTTTCGGCCGCCTCGCGCGTTGCGGGGCTTGACCCCGCCCCTACGCGCGTGCGCGCCTTCGGCGGCGCGGTCACGTCGTTAAGTCCGAGGTGGACCCCGGGGCCGCGGCGCGGACTCCCGCGCCTGTTCATGTTGCAACCGCTCGCGCGTTGCGGGGCTTGACCCCGCCCCTACGCGCGTGCGCGCCTTCGGCGGCGCGGTCACGTCGTTAAGTGCGAGGTGGACCCCGAGGCCGCGGCGCGGAATCCCGCGCCTGTCCATGTTGCAACCGCTCGCGCGTTGCGGGGCTTGACCCCGCCCCTACGCGCGTGCGCGCCTTCGGCGGCGCGGTCACGT